>Ga0154413_1058_pt4 | contig 11786 bp, 8 predicted proteins | sample RifGroB2_FD_115917 | JGI IMG/M metagenome (GOLD analysis project Ga0154413, IMG submission 115917) | Bacteroidetes bacterium GWB2_41_8 | reverse complement strand
ATTCTTTTAAAGTTTTACATACAAGATATTCTCTTTTCCCTTCCAGAAAAATGCGGGTATAATTGCTGTCAGCTTCCAGACGAATAATCTGATTGACGGCGATAAACTCAATTTTATCGGCCAATGGCAAGGCAATCCGCTTCTCGTCTTCGGTTCGGTCGATATTGGCCACCAACTCTACCAGTCGCTGGTTTTCTTTCTTCCTGACAATTTGAGCTTGTGCCTTTTCAACTGCTTTCGACAACTCGAAAATGTCAATAGGTTTCAGAATGTAGTCGATGGCGCAGAATTTCACGGCCTGAATACCGTATTGATCGAAAGCCGTCACGAAAATAACTTCGAAGTTTTGGTTGTTGAGCGATTTCAGCAAATCGAATCCCGAACCGCCGGGCATTTCAATGTCCAGAAAAATCAGGTCGGGCGAATGCTGTTTAATCAGTTTCAGCGCTTCGGTGGCTGAGGCAGCTTCGCCAACAGTTTCAACCTGGGGACAATAATCCTGTAATAAACCACGCAGGTTGTTCCGGCTTTTGGGCTCATCGTCAACAATGATACTTTTAATTTTCATCATCTAATCAATTGGAATAATAAGGGTTGCAATGGTGCCTTCTGTATTTTGGCGATTTTCGACAGTTAGTTTGGCTTCTTTTCCGTCTAAATTTAGAATGTTTATCCTTTCTTCCACCAACTTCAGCCCAAATCCTTTCTGGCTTAATTCGTCCATCTTTTGCGACGACAATCCAACGCCATTGTCGGCCACGCACACGCAAAGGTTTCCGCTTTGCCGTTTCGCCTGAATGTTGAGTTTTCCGGCCTCACCTTTTGCAGATAAGCCATGCACTACGGCATTTTCGGCCAGTGGCTGGATGATCATTCCCGGAATTTCAATCAAATCGCTATTTATGTCCGAATCAATGTTGATTTCGAATTTAAACTCGAAACGTAATTGTTCCAACTGGCAATACAACTCCACCGCCTGAAGTTCGTCAGACAGCGAAATCCGGCTTTTCTCCGAGTTATTCAGCACGCCACGCAGCAATACCGCGAACTTTGAAAGGTAAATATTCGCCTCTTTAAAATGGTTGCTGTTGATGAGCGACTGGATGGAATTCAGCGCGTTGAAAATAAAATGCGGGTTCATTTGCGAACGTATTGCCTTTATTTCCAACTCTTTGATTCGCCGTTTGGCGGCTTCCTGCTGTTTGATGCGCCGGATTCGAACCCGGTAAATCCACAAACCACCCAGAAACGTGAAAAGGATGGAGCCGAAGCTCCACCCTGCAGTTTTGATCATCGCTGATTTTTCAGCTTTCGAATATCGTTTGGCATCCATTGTTTTACGAAGTGATTTCTCAAATTCGGACATCATTCCCTGATAACTGTGGGTCATCGGATCTTCGGCATTGTTTTCCACAATCCGAAACCATTTATCGAGCATTAATATCCTTGTTGCTCCAAGAAGCAATTTGTCATACAGATTGGGATCGTATAAATCAACTATAGTTACATTGCTTTTTTGTTTAATTGTACTATCAATTTTTTCCTCATAAAGATAGTTTGGATGTAGTCTTAAAAATACAAACTCTACTTCTTCAGTTTTAAACCTTTCTATAACCTCCCTATAATTACTAATTCGTGAATTTGGGCCACTCGCTACAATTAAGCAGATGGGTTTTCCTTTCAACTTATCAAAGGCAAAAATTGAACTATCCCGAAGGGCGAAAAATTTTATTGGAAACGGGTTGCCAACTTTAATTCTTAAAGCATTGTCGCGAATAATTTCGATTGATTTCTTAAGAGTTGGGTCTGCGCAGTTATTTATAAAGTCCTGGTAATAAGACTCCAGAAATGATTCGTCGGTGCTTTTCCTATATTCACGATCGAGAGATTGTGCAATTTGCTGATACAATGGGAATCCTGAAAGTGAAGCTTGTGCAAAATAGTAATTTACAATGAAGTCTTGATATTGCCATCTTCCTATTGTATAACCCAATCGCTCCTGTTTGAAATGCTGTGCTTTTGCCAAAAAGTTCTGGTATGAAGTGTTCCATTCAAAAGGATTCATTAATATGGGTATCGTATCGACCCCAAGAAAAAAATCAGCGGGATAGTCTTTTATCGTCAGTACGTCGTTATAAGTCTGTTGACCTGTAGGGATTCTATTTTCTCCATAAAATTGCAACTTTTCGGCAGCTAAAAAATAATCCCAGTCTCTTCTAAAATAATCTAAACAAACTTCAGATGCCTTACCCTGATAGCTGTTAATCAATTTTTTGGCTTTAATATCAATATTTTTAGACCGCGCAAATATGGATTGGGCGTCTCTGTAAAGTCTATAATAATTTTGGTATTGATTTATCGCGTTAGCAAGTCTGGTATTATATTCTGCACTTCCAGTATAGGATTCCGAAGTTTTCAGCACTCCCAACGAGTATTCTATTTTGCTGGTATCCTGATAGCTTACTGGTGATAATTTACGTGCCAAAAAACCTATTTCATCGAAGTGTAAAGTGTCACCCGGCTCCAAAAAAGTAGTTAAGTTTTTGTTCCCAATATGAATATTGAGATGAAGTGGTCTTTCCAAAAAAATAGGACAAGTAAATGACCCATCATGGTCAGTCCGAAATTGTTTTGGGGAAAAACGAAAACATGAGCTATTCCCAAGCATATTAATTCTCACTTCCTTATTGGGGTGGTCTTCCAGTTTCCCGAGAATGAATGTATTGTTTTCAAGGGGAAAAGATGAGTTTGTTAAAACGAATTGTATATCTGGAAGTTTGATAAGAAGCGGGATTCCCGTGTTTTTATGATATGGAATTTTCACAGTCAGCGAGTCTTTGAGAAGAACTTTAGCTTGAACGACCACTTTCATTTGAGTTTCAGTCCGATTAACCAGCTCCGCAGTTGAATATTTATAAATATCGGTTTGCTTTTTGAAATCTGGACTACCAAATGGAAGCATTAAAACGCTGGAAAGGTTTCTGACAGTCAATGAATCTTTTATATCTTGCTCCCACTTCATAAATGTTCTTCTTCCATAAATAGAGCCTATTTCATTAAAAATTATTGATGACAATTTATTGTTCTTTGATGGATCAAACCTGACAATCTTACCTGAAGGTGCGACTTCCATGATGAATTGGTTTTTAATCTTCGGGGTAGTTTTGTTTTCTTCAAAAGTAGGATAGTATGAATCGAAGCCAAGGCTCCTTCCCCCAAGTGACATGCTTATGACTTTAATTCGTTCGATGCTAACATTGTATTGTTGATTGCTATTTGGTAACTGTTTTATAAAGCTATAACGCAATAAATGAGATGTATAATAATAAGAGCTAACCCTTTTGCGGTTATCAATCTGAATTTTATCACTAACCTGTACCTCAAACCAGTCGCCTTCTTTGAGTTGAAATAGGCCTTCGGGATTTTGTGCAAAAAGGTTGGATGACAACAATAACAGCCAACCGAGTAACAGGGTAAATGTGTGTTTTTTCATTGCTTTCAAAGATTTAGAATTTATAGTTCAAAAGCAAAGGACAGAAAACAAATTTTCATGCAATTGGGCTACTTAGTAAACAGCAGTTTTGACTTACTATTCGGAGATATGTGCAGGTATTCTCTGCAAAAAGCATACTTTTGGAATCCCAAAAATCAATCAACATGCCCGTTATCGACCTTGAAAAATGTACCCGTTGTCTCAAATGTGAAAAAGATTGTCCGGCTCGTGCCATAACAATTGCAATGGGCGAAATTGCCGACACCTGTATTCATTGCGGACATTGTGTTGCAATTTGTCCTGAAATGGCTGTGCAACACGATTTTTGTGAGATTTTTCCACTTCAGTCACATTCGGTTACGCCGGAAGATTTTAGGAACCTCACAGCCGGAATACGAACCTGCAGAAGTTTTAAGCCAAAAGAAATTTCTGAAGAGGTTTTGCTGCAACTCGTTGATAACATGAAGCATTATCCGTCGGCCAGCAATGCCCGACCAATCCAAATCACGATTGTACGACTGCCAGAAAAAATAAAATTACTGAATGACCTGACTGCTGAATCGCTGATCAGGATGTTTTCGTTGATTACTTCGCCGGTTATAAGTTTGTTTATCAGGCTTTTTATTCCTTCGCTGGATGTGAAAAAGCTGAAACGATACAAAACTGCATTTGCCGAACTTAAGAAAACCAACGATTCGCAGATCTGCCATCATGCTCCGGCAGTTATGCTGTTTCACGGCGAAGTTTCGAAAACCGGAATGGCCGAAGCCGATGCCAATATCTGGGCAACCTATACTTCGATTTACGCCAATACACTTGGATTGGGAACCTGTTTCAACGGGTTTATTGTAAAAGCGATGGGAAGGAAAAGTAAATTGAATACTCAGTTCAATGTTCCGGCTAATCATCAGGTGTATGCATCTTTGCTGATTGGCTATCCCAAAGTGAAATATAAAAATGAAGCTTCGAGGCTGGGACCAAAAGTGACTTTGTTATAGTTCGAATTACAATGGTGACCGAATAAAATAATTGCAACAATTCGTAAGATATTGATTTTATATGCATTATCGATATTTCGCCACCTGCGGGGCTCCATTTTTAAAGGAATTCTTTTTCTATAAATATTTTGTTCCTACGGAACAAGCTTCGATGCCGGCGGCATCAAATATTTATAGCACAACCATTTGATACAAGTAAAAGCGTGCCGTAGGTACGCTACATTTTTGACTTTGCATTTGGTCAGTCTCTATTTCAAAATACTTCATTTCACTACAAGTGTGCGAAAAATAGTTGCAAAAAAGCGCTATGAAAACGCACGTCGCTGGTAAAAAATAAAAAACAACATTTTTGTATGTTTCGTAATGTGCAGTAGTATAGCGCTTTATAAATAGTAGTTGGTTGTTTTCGAACCAACAATTCATCTTTTGGTACAGCCTTTGGTTTTTACTGTCGCGTTGATTCGAATAATCTGATTGAATAAATCATGGTGAAGGGAATTGAAGAGAGAGGTTTTTTATTCAGTAATTATTTAAAACAAAAGATGAAACGATTTTACAAAACAAACAAAAAGAGCTTGCTGATTACAATGCTGCTCGTACTTTTTAGTTTTGTGGGGTATTCCGACAACAACCAGCCAGCCGCTACGCTTTCAACACATTATACCACTGTTTGGCAAGGCGAGAATGGGGTAAACCACATGAATTTTCTGGTTATTTCAGCGGTACTCGAAGATTTACCAATATCGGTAAACGACGAAATTGCTGTTTTCAGTGGTACTAAATGTGTTGGCGCAAGGAAAATAGCGCAGGTTATTAATCCGGCCGACTATGCTACTTTTTTAAACATACCAGTATCGCAGGATGATGGAACTGGCAATGGTTTTACAGAGAATGATACCGTTATTTTTAAGATCTGGGACAATGCAAACCAGAAGGAACTGGTTGCCAAAGCTGTTACTTATCGCAATGACGAGTCGTTATGGCTAACTAACGGAAAATTTGCTGCCGGAGCAACGTCAGTTGTAGAAATAGTTTCGTTCGTTGAAGTAACCCAAACTATCAGTTTGATAAAAGGTTACAATATATTTTCGCTCAATGTTACAGCCGCAAATATGGATGTGGCAAAGATTACCAATTCTCTTTTAAGTGAAGGCTCGCTTGTTAAAGTTCAGGACGAGGCCGGAAAATCGTATGAAAACTGGGGCATTTTTGGCGGCTGGAAGAACGCAATTGGCTCAATTTCGAAAACCGAAGGCTATAAAATAAAAGTAGCCAGCAATACTACTCTACAAATAACAGGGCGTCCGGTTGTTCTTCCTCTCTCTATTCCGCTGATTGCAGGATGGAACATTATTTCATTCCCGCACAATATAGAAGTAAACGCGATGAGCGTTGTACAATCGCTAATCGACCAGAATCTGCTGTTGAAAGTTCAGGACGAAGCCGGATATTCGATTGAGAACTGGGGGATTTTTGGTGGCTGGAAAAATGGCATTGGCAATTTCAAACCAGGCAAAGCCTACAAAGTTAAAACCAGCGGGAATGCAACACTCACCATTCAGGCCAATTATCTGAAATCGGCGCTGATTGCCAGTGAACCTGCAAAAACCGAATTCTATTCAACTGCTTTTGAAGGTAACGGAACCGACCAGATGAATATTAACCTGGTTGGGCTGAAAGATGCCGGACTGAAAGCTGGCGACGAAATTGCAGCATTCGACGACGACATTTGCGTGGGAACCCTGAAAATCAACGAAGATAATATTCAGTCAGGAGCCAGCATTGCTGCTTCATATTCAACCGACAGCAAAGTTTTGGATGGTTTTACCGATGGAAATTCCATTCAACTGTTTGCCTGGAATCAATCTTCAGGAAGCGAATACCAACTTCAGGCCGAAGCCGTAAACGGACAATTGGTTTTCGACCGCAACGGCAGTGTTTTAGCTACATTGAAGTCGGCAACTCTAACTGCAAAAGGAATAGAAAACGAACTTCAGGTGGAAGTATTTCCGAACCCAAGTGTTGGTAAAGTAAATGTACGTTTCTCCGGAATGGCTGAAACCGGCAGCCGGATTGATGTGCTCGATCTTTCAGGAAAAATTGTTGCTTCGCGCAAAATTACCGGAACCACCGAATCATTCGATCTGAGCAACGCTCCCCGAGGTATTTACCTTGTTAAAGCTACTCTGGGCACTTCCGAAATCATTCAGAAATTGATTGTTCAATAATTGTGATCCATTCAGATATTAAAAGCAAATAGAAATGAAAAAATTATATACCACAGCAAAAATCGCTATCGTTTTGATGGCAGTAGTGTTCGTTGCATCGAAAAGTAATGCACAGGTTTCCAATCATTTTAAAACTGTTTGGGATGGCGAAAACGGTCAGGATCACATGAATTTCATGGTTATTTCGGCTATTTTGGAAGATTTACCACTTACCGTTGGTGATGAAATTGCAGTTTTTAGCGGAACAAATTGTGTTGGAGCTTCAAAATTGGCGAAAGCAATTAATCCTACTGACAATACCACTTATCTGAAAATATCAGCTTCGCGTGGCGATGGCGCTAACGATGGTTTTGTTGAAGGAGCCGACATTATTATTAAAATCTGGGATGTTGAAAGCCAGAAAGAGTTTGTTGCAAAATCAGTTAATTACCGAAGCGATATTTCTTCGTGGCTTACAACCGGTAAATTTACCAGTGGCGCAACCTCTGTAGTCGAGATTGTTTCGTATGAAGAGTTTACCCAGAAAATCAGTTTAATCAAAGGAAATAACCTTTTGTCGGCTTATTTAGCGCCCGGAAACCCAAATGTTTCGGCAGTTATGAAAGCCCTTGTAGATAATGGCTATCTGACAAAAATGACCGATGAAACGGGAAAATCGTTTTCACTGGTTAGAAACGTAGGTTGGGTTAATAATATTGGAAACATTGAGAAAACAGAAGGTTATTTGCTGGCCATTGCAACCAATTGTACTTTGGATATTATTGGCCGTAAGGTGAAACTGCCATTGGATATTCCACTTAAATCGGGCTGGAATTATATTTCTTTCCCAAAAACAGTTGCGGAAAATGCGATGACAGTGATTCAGCAATTAATTGATCAGAATAAACTTGTAAAAGTACAGGACGAATCGGGTAATTCAATTGAAAATCTGAAAAGACTTGGAGGTTGGAAGAATGGGATTGGGAACTTTGAACCCGGAAAATCATACAAAGTGAATGTAAATGCTGACGGGATTTTGACGATTAAGTAGAGATAGGTTTTGTTTTAATAATTACTGCGATGAGTTACATAAAAGGAGAGAGTGGCTTCTTTTTGTAACTCATTTTTTTAGGTTAAAGCCATTGCAATGGAAACACCTATAAATGTGCCAATTACATAGCCTAATATTCCTACTAAAATACCGGGTGTAATCAGTTTTTTCTGACCCAGCGAAGCTGCCATTGGAGCTGCAACCGATGGTCCCATGATGTTGGCGGCCGAAGAAATAATCACTTCGTAAACATCGAGTTTGAATAGTTTTGCCAGCGAAACCAAAAATGTGAAGTGAAAGAACATGATAATCAGGTAAAAACCCAATACTGCCGGACCAACATGCAACATATCCGTCAGATTTGTAGATGCTCCGATGGCTGCCAGAAAAATATACATCATCCAAAGTCCGATGGCGAAAGCAGTGTCTTCAATTTTTTTTAGCCGGGTTGGAAACAGGTTTGCAATTAGTACTGAAATAATGGTGACAATCAGTATGTTCATGCTCATTTTCGACGAAAATAAATTTTGAATAACTGGCGAAACCAGGCTTCCGGCGCCTGCAATAAGCACTGCAATTAATATTGAAAGCGCGATTCGCTCAATAGTTATCGGATAAACTTCTTCTGTGTGGCACTTTCCTTCAGCTTCCTGATTTTCGATCTTTGGTTTTACAAAGAAACGAGCCAGAAATTTGAGTGATGGTACCGCAAACAGCAGTAAAATATAGGCATTGGCAACAAAGTTATCAACTGCGATGGTTGCCGAAAATAATGGGTGAGTGCTGAAGTTCAGGATTTCGCCGGTAGCGATAAAATTCATGCTTCCACCAATGAGTGTTGCTGCAATTACTCCGGCTGCATTTGCCGAATCATTTCCGAGATGAATCAGGAAATAGGCCAGGAAACTCCCCAAAACAACACCCAAAGCTCCGATTAAAAAGGCAACAAGCAGTTTCCCTCCTTCACGAATGATGCGGATAATGTTCGATCCCATCAGCATCATCGGAATTGAAAGTGGAATGAAGTATCTGAAAATCAATTCGTAAACTTCAATTTTTATTGTTGGATTTGATGCTACCGGAACGATGCCCGACATGGATAAAATGGACATAAGAATCATAGTAACCAAAATCCCGGAAACCTTGCCGAACCATTTTTTATGTTCCGACCAGATTCCGAGTGCGGCTGCACCAACTATAACGGCAAAAATTACCAGGTGATTTTCAGGAGTAATCAACGACATAAACAAAGTTTTAGGCTGCTAAAATACTTCGATCATTGATTCTGATTATAGCGGAGGTAAAAAAAATTACAACTTTTTAAATCCCAGACGCGAAATATAGCGGCTCTTTGCCTCTTCCGGATCGGCGTCAATTGAAATGTAAATAATGGTTCTCATGTCAATAACTACTGCCTGTAATTTGGTCAGATCTGGTGATTTAATTGCTACTAATGGTTTCTTTTCGTACATGAGATTGTTCCCTTCTATTTAATGTTTATAATTAGCACAGTTTCAGTAACTATGCTGTTTGATATTAACCAGAAAAACTTTACGGATTAGAATTGTTTAAAAAAAAGCTATAATGACCCGAAGATTTTTAATCATGCGAATATAGCTAAAAATAACGGTAAGTTTTAATTGTTTCAGCGCCTGCGTATTGATGAGAAAATTATACAATAAGTTGTTTGTAATAAATGTGTTACATCTGTTTTTGTCTTTCTTCGGAACTCTTGCTTGAGATGCGCTTTTTTTCTGTTTAACCCGATTTATTAAATATAAATGCTCCAGGCTTTGATATTTTTTCCCCGAATGATTATCGGTATTTCTGGTTGCTATCTTATTTCAAGTTGCCGGTTTCTTTACGGGTTAGAAGTCCGGTTAGGTTTGTAATTAACACGGTACCTCCGCCAAGAACAATAAATAGTTTGTTCAGGTTATCGAGAAATGCCCGGTTGGCTACAAACAGAAAAGAGAAAAGTCCGATCATAACCAACACCAGCACCAGTTTATATCCCTGCCAGCTTTTTCCGGTATCGCCCAGTTTTACCTTCAATTTTTGCTTTTCTTCGGCAGTAAAACGGTTTAGTATATGTTTCCTGAAGCTTTCGTTCATAAATCTGATTCCATTGGTTCCCACAACCAGCAAACCTCTTCGGATTAAATGAATGATAACCTTTTGGTTTTTTGTGTTTACTATTACATCGGGAGCCATGTCGCATAAAACAAATTGCTCCATCGGGGTACACGAGTCCAGAATACTGTTATAGTACAAGCCGCTCATTTCCATTATTCTTGCAATAATTCGTTTTTCAATAATTTGCTCCTGAAGCTTACTCTTTAAGAGTTCGTCGTAGAATTCCATCATTTTGCCCAGATAAACATGCAGATAGTCGCTGGCAGCCAGTTCTCGGCAAATGAGGCACCTCATGTTCTCAGGGTGGTTTTCAGCACAATCAAATACATAACTCTCACATTCCTGTTTTGGACTCATTCCGGCTATTGGCTTGTTTCGATCTTGTTTTTCAGGAGTGAAAATTACATCCACATTCGAGAGTATATATTTTAATTTCAGGAGGAGTTCATCCCATAATTTTATATCTGCTGCATTCTTATCGGTTGGTACTGTTTTTATTTGTTTTTCAAGGTATTCGAGAATTATGTAGGGAGCAGTTTGGCTTACAATCACCATTTTTTCTTTTTTTCTGATCTTTTCCTCTATTTTTTCGAGTTGGTAAGTGAGGCTTTGTAAAGCATAGTAATTGTTAGCGAAATTCTTAACAATCACAACATTCTTATCAGTGTGAGTTTGCTCTTTTTCATTTGTGTCATTTTGTTCCGAAAGGTCGAGCGAGATTAATTTGTATTTACTCATCAGCTGCTTTTTAATAAATTCTGTCGGATTAATATATTGAGAACGAATAATTAAACTCGATTGCCCACTGTCAATTCTCTGACAAATTGTATTTCCGAAATTAAATGCGGTATGCATTTCAAGAATAGAAGTGCCGAACATCCGTTTTGTTCCGAACATGATTATCCGGTAAAATCCATATAAAACAAATAGCAGGAATAGCATCAATAAAAAGCTGTCGTATTTGCTAAATCGCGACAGTTTATTTTCAGTTTCAGCTGATGTCAGTGGGTTGAATATGCCCGGATTCTGCAATTTTGTATAGATTCTGCAAGTATCCGGTATTTGTATATCATATCTTTCTGAAATGGATAAATAATTGAATATCAAAATGGAATCGCACAAAGACCAGAATTGCTTCCCATTTAGCAGGCTGTCAGTTTCAAGAAATTTTGTCTTTAACGAAGTATGATCATATACCGGCCTGATAAGGTTCATAATGTCTTCTCCCTGATGATTACGAAAATTTTTGCAGTTTTCAGCCATTATTAACCTTTCGGTTTTACCCTTTACAAAAAACGAAATTCCTGCAAACTTCGAATAAATTCCCCGCTGCATTCTTTGCTCCGCAATACTTTTAACAGTCGAATCGAGTTTGTGATTATTTTCCATCTGCTTGTAATAATCGCGTAATTGTTTGTTCCTAAATTCTTTTTGCCTGACAAACTCAAGTTGCTCGTATTTTGTATTTCGTAGTATTTCGTGATTTACCGAGGCCTCAAAGAATTTAATGGAAGGGGCAACGCTGAAAGTGACCAGCAACGACATCAGGAAAAAAACATATAGATTGACTGTATATTTCTGAAGTTTTTGAAAAATATCTTTTTTCAGTATAAAATAACCAGGAACTAACAGTCCGAATATTGACATCTCGAATATTATAAATTTTAACAAGTCTCTGTTATACAGCGATTTGAATGCTGAAATATTTATCAGGACTAGTAGTATCAGGTTAAAAATTGCAAAGTATTTGCGGCCTGACGATTGGAAAGAGAAGTTGTTTAACGCGAAATTTGAATAAGGAAACAGGATTGTTACCATTGCCATGGCAAAGAGTAAAGGAGTGAGCGTAGTGACTGGGTTACTTAGCAAAAGATAAAAAATAGTGCTGATTACCAGCAAAA
>Ga0154413_1075_pt3 | contig 11845 bp, 13 predicted proteins | sample RifGroB2_FD_115917 | JGI IMG/M metagenome (GOLD analysis project Ga0154413, IMG submission 115917) | Bacteroidetes bacterium GWB2_41_8 | reverse complement strand
TATCCCTTGACCTTTATTGCTTTCAAAGGCAATATCTTCCCAATCCCCCATGAGTTTATCAGGCTCTGGCCGACCCATTATTACTATGAAGTGGTATCAATGCCAACCTATGACATCGGGGATTATGCCAGCGAACTGAAAGTCAGTTTCCTGAGGATAGCCGCCAAGTTGCTGGAAAAGTCGCAGATGAAGAAAAGACAGGAAGAAACGGAGCAGATCAAAAACAACACCGAAATACAGCGGGACATTGAAAAGAAGATCTTCGATTCCAATTTCGACCAGTTGCCCGATGTGTACAGCATCGCTTCAGGCTTTATCCGGCTTTACATCAGTATTGACAACATGGCTAAGCTGGACAACTGCAAATGGCTCCGGCAAACCTGCCAAAAGGAAGCCAACGAACTGCTCACCCGTTTTATCGCCGTCAACCTGTTTTTGACCGATCACGGCAAAAAGCTCGAATCTTTTGAAGAGATCAAACAAGAACTAAACAAGCAAATCGGCGAGGCGGACTACACCTACCGAAAGGTGCGGTACTATCAGGCGTTCAATGCCAATGTCCCCCAATCCTATGCTTTCCTGAAAGAATAAAACAGATTGATGATTCATTAATTTTTCCCTGATTCCTCCCCGAAGGGGAGGTTAGGAGGGACTCTTAATCTTTAAACTCTTATTTATCATGCTAATACAAGTAATGAATGCCCAAAGCTTTTTTCGGTTTACCGATGTGTTGGTACAGGGCGGCCTTGACAATGCCCAGCTGCTGACCGGCATGGCTCGCGCCATTGGAGGTATTGCCGCCTTCCTGTACATCTCCAAACGGATCTACGAGCAATTGATTGCCGACAATCCCATCTCCCTGTTGCCACTTCTCCGTCCATTTGCCCTGGTGCTGGTGATCACCTTCTGGAGCCCTTTTGTTCACCTGCTGATGGTTCCAACCAAAGGGCTGACCAAACTTTCCGAAGCTGTTTATGCGGACAAAAAACACATTGTTGCAGCCAAACTTCAGGAAAAACAGGATGCTATTCTGGCCGTCGATCTTCCATCTTTTCAGGAGAACCAGGAGAAAGAAGCCGCCCTCTGGGACAAAGGGGTCAACCTGCTTTTGACCACTTACAACATCGTTTCAGGGCGGGCTTTGCAGCACCAAATCAACTTCTACATGATGGACGGCATCCGGCAACTGCTGGAATCCTTTTTCGAGGCGCTGGTTTATCTGATCGCATTTCTCAGAACCGTGTTTTGTGTGTTGCTGATCATTTTCGGGCCGCTGGTGTTTGCCATTTCCATCTTCGATGGTTTTCAGGAGAATTACCTGCAATGGATAGCCCGGTTTGTGAACGTGAACCTGTACCTGCCCATTGCCATGCTTGTTCTTTCACTGGTTCAGGAAGTGCTGATCTATGTGCTCGATATTGAGATAGCCCTGACCAAAACAACACTCATTTATCAACCCTCGCTCTATTACGTTTCCAACATGGTCGTTCCGGTGTGCGGTATTGTGGGCCTGATGATGGTTCCCAAAATTGCATCGTGGATTGTCAGCGCATCAGGCACCGGGACAGGTGGTGGACGCCTGGCCAGAACGGTAGCCACCATGATGATCACCAAAGGAGCCATGAAATAGCCTCCAAATGTCCAATGATGAATATCCAATAACCAATACCCAATAATGAGTAATCAATCATCAATAAAAAATCATCAGTAAAAAATGAACAAGACCTTTGATATACAGCGCAAATTCCGCTTTACCGTTTACATCCTTTTGGCCGTAAGCTTATTGCTGATTGGCTTCAGCGCCTTTGTTTTTATCCGTTCACTGAATTTGGTTGAACGCTCGCGCCAGAAAATCTATGTGTTGGACAATGGAAAATCGCTACTGCTGGCTCTTCGTGCCGACATCACGGATAACCGTCCGGCAGAAGCCAGAGACCATGTGAAACGCTTCCATGAGCTGTTTTTTACGATGGAACCCGACAAGCAGTACATCGAGAACAATGCCCGTGAAGCCCTTTACCTGGCCGATGGTTCAGCGATGAAACAATACCAGTCCTACAAGGAAAACAATGTCTATAACCAGGTCATTGCTTCCGACATCAGTATGACCCTCCTGGCCGATTCGGTGCAGATCGACTTCTCCGCCTATCCCTACCAGTTCCGGTTTTTTGGACGCCAAAAGATTGTCCGCAAATCCAACATCACGATCCGCAATCTGGAAACTTCGGGACGGCTGCGCAACATTTCCCGGACCGACAATAACCCGCATGGGTTGCTGATCGAAGACTGGCTGATAACCGACAACAAAGACCTGGAAACCCTGAAACGCAAGTCCTTTTAACACTAAAAATCAATGATTATGAATCCTGAAAATAAACAATCGAAAAACCTTGTTGCCCGGATCAGTGAAACCATCCGGTTCCATGAGTGGATCGACCGGCTGGATCAGGAAGATCAAAAACTTGATCCGGCCAAACGAAAGAAGAAATGGGCCGTAATTTTGGGCGCATCCTTCCTGCTCTACCTGATTTCATTTTTTGTATTCCCAAAGCCGAAATTGATCCACGAACCTATTCCGCAGGCAAGTGAAGCAAAACCGGATATTGAAAAAACGCTGAAAAGTAAAAAATCCCTCTCTTTCGAAATGCCCGTTGACTCGTTTGAAACCATTTTAAAACAAGAAATCAATGAAAGCCTACCTGAAAAGAAATAAGCCACTGCTATTCCTTCCACTGGTACTGATCCCCTTTATAGTCCTGATCTTTTATATTCTGGGTGGAGGGACGAAAGAAGAAAAAGAAGAACAAAAGCAGAAGGAAGAGCAACAGGCGAAAGGGGCCAACTACACCCTGCCGGATGCTGACCGAAGCATCGAGATTTATGACAAGATGGATAACTATTCCCCGCAAAAGGCCGTTACCCTGACCCGTGATTACGACATTACGGGCGAAGCTGATTCTGTAACAGAGGAAACCCTTGAAGAAGAAACGATAACAGAAGAAACCTTGCTATCCAAAAAACGGAACATCTACCAACGCGATCCGGTTCCAGAGCTGAATGCCAATGTTTCCACGGATCTGCTCGCACACATCCGGCAAAAGGAACAAGCGGTCAGGGAAGATTTGGAAATCAGCCAGTCCGAAGCGGAATCCCGAAATGAGGATAAAGAATCAAATCAGGAAGAGAAGAACAAAAAAGAACCGGGTGATCAAAAAGGATCAACCGCAATTCCATCCACAGGCATTGAAGAACTGGACAAGGTTTTCCGGCAAAACCAGGATTTGGCCAGAAAGAATGATTCACTCAACTTTAAGCTAAAGGAAACTTCAGCACAAAAAGAAAAGCTGGAGGCCGAAAAGAACAAACACTCTACGCTGGAAAAACAAGGAAAGTCCGGTTTTAAACCCAAAGACACATCCGTTCCTGTGATCGAAGCCGAGGTCTATGAAACCACCATTGTTCTGACCGGCAACCGGGTGAAGCTGCGGCTACTGGAAGAAGCTTGGCTGAACGGGGTTAAAATCCCTGCCAACACGTTTTTATACGGCATCTGTGAAGTCAGCAATGAACGCCTTCATATTGAAGTCTTGCAAATTCCGGTATGTGAAAAGTTTGTTCCGGTTCAAATCACGGTTTGCGACCTGGACGGACTGCCGGGCTTGTACGTTCCCGACAATGCTTCCCGGAAGGTGGCCAAAGAAGTAGGCAGCAGCGCCAACACATCTTCCATGTTCGGGGTAAGCAACAATCCGCTGACTTACATGGGAATGCAGGCGGCAGATAAAACCGCACAATCCTTACTGAAGATGATCCGAATCAAAAAAGTTACGGTCAAGAAAAATACCCTCGTTTATCTAATCAATAAATCAAAATAATCTTAAAAATAACAACCATGAAATCAATTCTAGTTATCATTTTTTGCATAGCAGCCATTCATTTGTCAGTGTGCGCCCAACAAGTTCAACCCGCAAACACCAATTACTTAAAAATATCGGATACGAAAACCAGCCATTTAGTTTGTCCCGATAAAGTTAGTTATGTGCAGGTAGGAGATTATTCTATTGTTCAGGCAGAAGTTGTTCCTGAACTAGCAAACCTGATCAGGGTGAAAGCCACCCAACCTTTTGAAAAGCCTACCTCACTGACCGTTGTTTGTGAAGATCGCATTTATTCGTTCGAACTGACCTATGGCAATGATGCACCGATCACCTATCCGATTGAAACTTTTGATTCGCAAAAAGCCATGACCTTTTCGGGTAAGATGATGCCCGATTATCTGCTGAAAGATTTGTGCGATCAGGTTTTGAACAAACACAAACATCAATTCCGCAAACGAAAGACTGAAAAAGATGGGATCAAAATCCGGCTCAATTCCATTCATCTGAAAAATGACGCCCTGTTTTTCGAGCTTCGGGTGTCCAACAAAACCAACATGGCTTACGATGTCGAAAGTTTTAATTTTTGGATCACTGATAAGAAAAAAGCCAAAGCGACTAACGTTCAGGAATACCAGGTTTTTCCGCAGTACCAGCAAAATAAAGTTCAGCGAATTCCGGGAGATGTAACTGTCCGGGAAGTGTTTGTGATGGAGAAAATGACCATTCCTGATGGCCGGATATTGAAGATCGAATTGAATGAAAAAGCACTGGGAAACATCGGGCGAAAACTCACCTTCAACCTGAAAAATAAGGATATACTCAAAGTCCGAAAACTTTAAAGAATCTAAATCAATTTAATAACCTGCCTTTCCTAAGTTCCCATCTTGGGGATTTAGGGGGCTTTTTCTCCTAACGATGGAACACGAGTCTCACGAACTGGTTAAACTGCACGAAGGATTTCGGTTTTTCAGCTATGTACTGTTATTTACATCGCTGTACCTGACCCAGATGAATTATTTTGTTCTGAAGGGAATACAGATACCTGCTTTTCATCCATTAATAGAAAAAATGCAGAACCTGAAGTTTCTGGCCAGCCTGTATCCGTCCAAGGTCATTTGTCTTGTATTTCTGGCTATCACCTGCATCGGGACCAAGGCTCACAAAGACCGCGAATTGATGGTATCAACCATTGTCGGACAAACAATAGCTGGATTAATCCTTTACTGGGGAAGCCTTATTCTGTTCAAATCCTATCCGTTATCCTATCTGACATTAACCTTTGCAGGTTTTGTATTGCTGAACATCGGCTTTGACAACATCTCCAAGCTGATCAACATCAATTTGATGAAAGACCGGTTTAATGTGGAGAACGAAAGTTTTCCGCAGGAAGAAATCCTGAAAGCAAATGATTATTCAGTGAATCTGCCGACCGTTTACCTGCACAAAGGAAACGAGCATCAGGGCTGGATCAACATTGTCAATCCTTTTCGGGCAACGATGGTGATCGGAACACCGGGTTCCGGCAAATCCTTTTCAGTGGTACTGCCATTTATTCGGCAACACCTGAAAAAGGGGTTTTCGATGTGCGTGTATGATTTTAAGTACCCTGATTTATCGATGGTTACCTATAACCATTTTCTGAAAGCAAAGAAAAACGGAAAGTTGCCGGAATTCGCACGCTTTTACGTGATCAATTTTGAGAATATCCAGAAATCATTTCGCTGCAACCCATTGGCTCCCGAGTGGATGGAAAGTCCCATTGATGCCTTTGAATCTTCTCGAACGATCCTTTATAACCTGAACAGGGAGTGGATACGCAAACAGGGTGAGTTCTTCTCCGAATCAGCCGTTTCCTTTTTTGCAGCGGTGATCTGGTTTTTGAAAAAATACAAGGATGGTCAGTTTTGTACTTTGCCACATGCCATCGAATTGTTGCAGATGGATTACGACGATCTGTTTGCCGTTCTGGAGCAGGAAAAAGATGTGGCCAACATCATCAACCCCTTTATCAATGCGCACAAACGCGGAGCCAGTGAGCAGTTGGAAGGACAATTGGGAAGTTTGAAGATTGCCATTTCGAAAATCATCAGCCCTGAGATATACTGGATCTGTTCGGGCGATGATTTTTCGCTGGACATCAACAATCCAGAATCACCCAAAATCCTTTGTCTGGCGAACAATCCGCTTCGGGTGGAAATGTACGGAGCGGTCCTTTCACTATACATTACCCGGATGCTGAAGGTGATCAACAAAAAGGGACAGCAACCGTCATCTCTGATCTTTGATGAGCTGCCAACGATTTACTTCCGGGGACTGGATACACTTATTGCTACAGCACGTAGTAATTGGATTTCCACACTATTGGGAGTTCAGACCATTGACCAATTGATCCGCGACTATGGAAAAGAACAGGCCAATGCCATAACCAGCAATATCGGCAACGTGTTTTCAGGTCAGGCTGCCGGGGAAACGGCACGGTTTATTCAGGGACGAATGGGCAAAATCCTTCAGGAACGGCAATCGGTTAACATTAACCGCAATGTCCAATCTTCCACGTTTTCTACGCAGCTCGATTTTTTGGTGCCGGAAGGAAAGATTGCCACTTTGCCACAAGGTTACATGGTAGGGCAGGTTGCTGATAATTACGGAGAAGCCATTGCACAGAAGAATTTCAATTGTTTGATCAATGTTGATGTGAAGGCACAGGAAAACGAAGAAAAGCGCTTTGTGCCTATTCCGGACTTCTATCAGTTTGATGATATTCCGCAAGTTCTGGAACGCAACCGCACCAAAATACAGAACGACATCCGATCCATAACCATTCAGCGGTCGGAACCCGATCAGGCTGATTATAAGGATCAAACCAATCAATCCAAACAAAAATCGTTAACCACTAAAAAATCCAAAAAATCATGATTCAAAATACCGTTTATCTCAAAAGCAGACCATCACAGCTGGTCAATCTGGAAACATTTATATTGACGATTCTGGCAGTACCGGCCATTATGCTGATGGATGAGATTCTGAAACAACAACTCCCTTTCTCTTTAATCTCTGAAAAACTGGCCGTCCATATATACAGATTTTCGGCATACATGGGTGCGTATGTGTTTCTAAACCTGGCTTATAAGGTTCTTTGCGTGTACTGTATCCGCTATGAAATCGACACACAGGAACTTAGATGCTACCGGGGAATATTCAGGAGAAGACATGAATATGTGGAGCTGTACCGGGTGAAAGATTACCGTGTGGAAAGGCCGCTGGTTTACCGAATGTTTGGACTGGGCAACCTGATCATTTACACCTCCGACAAAACGACTCCGATATTCCGGCTGGATGCCATCCGTGACCCGGAAGAAAAACAGATAATCCTTCGTGGTTTGGTGGAACTGAACCGCAGGGAGAAACATGTATTTGAAGTTGATTAACTTTTTAAAAATTAAAAATTATGGAACAACAGAAAACACGCATGACAACGGATCAGATTCCGTTTGACAAGCTTGAAAAAGTAGGCATTAAAGCCGACCTGATCCAGAAAATGGAGAAACAGGAAATGACCGATTTTCTGAACGGATTTCGTTCGGATAAACTCTACACGGTGAACGCCAAAATTGGCGGTGAAGATTTCAAGATCCCGGCCAAGATCCGCTTGCAGAGCAATGAAGACGGATCGGTCGGCATCAAGGTTCACCCAATCCAACGGTTGAATATCCCTGATGAATACATGGGGCATAAGTTTACCAAAGAAGAAAAAGGTGCTTTGCTGAATGACAAAAACCTGGGAAAGACAGTGGAATTGAACGGAAGGGATGGAAAGACGGATAACTACTACCTGGCCATTGATTCCAAAACGAACGAGATGATTCCACTGCGGAGCAGTTACATTCAGATTCCTGAAAAGATCAAGGGAGCCACCTTGTCAGCAGAACAAAAAGAAAACCTGGCGGCAGGAAAGAAAGTAACCGTTGAAGGAATGACCGGCAAAGATGAAAGGAAGTTTTCAGCTGCACTTCAGATTGATGCAGCATCCAGGAGAATTGGATTCTCCGATTTTAAGCAGGAAAAGCAAGGGCAATCAGAAACTGCCAAACAGGAGAATTCGGAAAGCAAAAAACAGGGGGCAAGGCAAAAAGTCAGTTGATTTTTTTTTGAATGTTCACTAAAAAGATGAGTCAAAAAAGGCAGGATAAATAAAAAAATCCTGTCTTTTTGATTGAAAAAGAACTTCAAAGAGGGGAGGGGAATCTAATAAAAGAGGGGAATGCAAGATGTGTTTTTGTTCCACAAAAACCGGATAAAACTTTCCTTCGGAGCATTTCCCTCTAACCTGAAAGGTTGACTGAAATGATTCCCCTCTTTGATGAAAGCCAGTTTAAAACCCAATTAAGATAATCCAGATAAGCAAACTATGAGGCCCGAAACCCCGGAAGATAAAAAGCTAGGAGAAGGAATCCGGGTTCGTCTGACCCGAAAGGAAAAAGAACATTTAACAGAGCGATGCCGGAAGGAAGGTTACCGAACCATCAGTGATTTTGGCCGGGCAAAACTTTTACGAAAACGTGAAATCAGAAGGATTGAAGCTAGTCAGGAGTTTGCAGAATTGATGAGTAAAATGGATTTTGAACTCAACAAAATCGGGGTTAACCTAAACCAGATTGCCAAAAAGCTGAATACGTACTTGGGATACCAATTGGATTCTGAAGACAAACGGACATTGAACAATTCCTATGAAATGCTGAAAAAGTGCTTTTTATTACTTCAGAAATACGTGGATCAAATTCCATAGAAAATAACCAACATCGAACCACAATGGTCATTGTTATTCACCAGGCTGTCAGTACCCGGAACGCTTTGTTTTATAACGAAAAGAAAGTAAAAGATGGTAAAGCAACTTTTTACGATAGCCGAAATACGCCATCAACCAATCCGTTTATTTATTCCAGCCAACACCGGAATCAGATTTTTAAACGAATAGAAGATTCCAATGCGCGGGTTAAAAATAAGGGGCTGCATATCTCGTTTAACCCCACCATCAATGATATGGTTCGATTGGGAGAAAAAGGAATCAGAACCGAGATCAACCGGCTGATGGAGCATTTAGGCTATGGGAGCCAGCCGTATTTTGTTTATAAACACGCCGATATTGATCGGGTACATTTTCATATTGTTTCCACCCGGATTGATAAGCAGTCTGGCAAAAAGATCAAAGACAGCTATGAAAAAGAGAAGATGCAAAAGTTCATCAAGGAACTGGAACAGAAATGCCAATTGACCAAAGACGAACCTAAAGAAAAGATCAACCTGAAATTTACAGCATACAGCAAGAACCTGAAACAAAATCTGGAAAGTTTATTTAAGGAGCTTAATCGGATGGAGATTATCACATCCAAAGAACTATATGACCAGGCGCTGGGACTGTTTCATGTGGAAATCAGAAAAGCAGGAAGAGGTCATCTGGTTTTTGTAACTGATGAGAATGACGCTCCAGTAAGGCATTCAGTTAAGATGTCTGATTTTCAGGAAAAGCCAAAGTTTTATATATTTGAACAGCTAACTTCTGCCCGAAATTTCAAAAAATACCCTGATTCGGAATTGATTGGACTGAGTGGTGGAGTTTTAAAATCGTTGATTTTAAAAGAATTGATCCGGCAATTGCACTATCAAAGCAATAATGATTATCAAGGCAAAAGCAAACAAAAATCGAAGGCTCAGAAGAAAAAGGGGAAAGGGCACAAATAATAGGGAATAGTTAAATAGTTACTAATTATTTAGATATGAGGTGATAAATTGAAATTTGTATCCGAAAAAATTGCAAAACTATTCTAAATTTGTATTCGAACGGGATGTGCTTGGTATTATATTTAATTGCATTTCTACCTTTAGACCAATTTTATGTTTTGGATGTTCATAGGGACGAACTTATTTTCCTGACAGAACCTACGCTTTCGGTACCGGAACGCAAAGAAAATAATGGCAGGTTCCCAACGAAAATACAACCAGATATTAAACCTATCCAATTGAAGAATTATATGAAATTACTTGTAGATATGGATTTTAGCAATGAGCAGATTAGAGAGAACGCAAAGGGTTGGAGGTCTGTCAAAATAAGCAATCCTGAAATGATTAGGATAAATGCGAAGTTTTTCATAGTTTTTTAAGTTGAATTTAATTGTGTTTTGATTCGGTTCCGATGTAAAAAAATGACCTTAAGAAGCAATCCTTCAGTATTGATGAGTTGAAGCATCCCTTAGCGATATTCAACTAGCCACGATTCGCGGCAGGAATAAATAACAAACATATTGCCGCCATTCTTCAGGATTTCAGGGCCTTCGATTAGGTTGAGCGGGCCCCCAGTTTCCCAGCTTTCGACCGGCTACGACAGTTTAACCCGTTTACCTTTCAGCGTCCATGGATTTTCCATTTCCGAAAAGTAGAGGTGTTGGGGCGTTGCTTCGGTTGTTTTCTGTTTGATCCACCCCGACCAGATAGCATTAAGTTTTCTCTTTTATTTGAGTACCGTCATGCTTATCGGCAATTTCGCTGTATTTTAGACCATCCTGGCGGATTTTGCACCAATGAAAAAGCCAATACCAACCAGCATGACTAGTTTTGAAGAATCAGTAACCTTTTGTATGGGCAATTTGGCTTATATACATTAAAAAATGGTGAGATGGGATGAAGCAAACGAAAAAGCAATAATCAGCCCCTCCTAAGTTTCCCCGTAGGGAAGGAATGGGCGCCGTGGTTTTTAACCTCGGTTTGGTCAGGTTCAATTTTAAATATATCATGATGAAAAAAATACGATTGCAATATTAGCATACACCCCCAGACAAACCTTTGCGTTGACCTTCCTGCGGGTCTTGACCGGATGGTATTTTCTATACGAAGGATCGGTCAAAATTTACACGCCGGGCTTGACGGCAAAACAGTATTTAATGGGATAGTCCGGACCGCTGGCCCAGCTATATAACTGGATGGCGCAAACAGAAACCATTCTCTATGCAATAGATTTACTGAGCGCGTGGGGGCTAGCTATTTTATCAGCGATGTGGGAGATATGATGAGGACCTATCTCTCACCTGCAAATGAAGAAGAAACGGATTTCACGAAAATTGAAGTCAGGGTTGATTTTTTTGAGGCCATTGTATAGGGCTACCTGAGCGAGATGAAAAATGAACTCTCGGAACCTGAAAAAATGTTTATGTCGGAAAGTTTATGATTTATAGGCAGGCACTCAGGTTTGTTACCGATTATCAGAACAACGATATTTACTATGGGGCAAAATACGAAACGCATAATCTGAAGAGGGGACCGAACCAGATCGAGTTATTAAAGCGATATGCCGAAAAGGAACAGCAACTTTTGACGGTTGTATCGATGATGATCAACGATAAACAATAGTAAAATGAAGAAAAGAATTTTGATTTTAGTGGGTGGCATGGCCTCCCGCATGAAAAAGGAAGCCGAAAACATGAATGTTGATCAGCATTTAATAGAACAGGCCGATACCTTGACCAAAGGGATGATCAGTGTTGGAAAGGGTATTTGCCATTGAAAAAGGACTATCCAACCTTGGAACAAATGCCTTCGGACAAAGGAAAGGGTATGCAACATCTACATATTCACATAATGAACATTCAGGGTTGGTTGCGAGGAATACAACACCATTGCTCAAAGGCGCGGTTGCAAGGTTATCTTGATGAGTACCATTCTCGGTATAACAGACGTGCAATGATGGGGTCAATCTTCGATTTATTCTTGAAAAAGATGGCTCCTGGTGAACCTAAAAGATTGAATAAAACAAGTTAACAACAGCAGTCTAATCGCCTATGCCAATTTTTTTTTTGCCTGCAAATTGGAAGAAAGTTGGAATTCGTGTGGTGTGATTCCCTCCACTTTCTTAAACACCTTGCTGAAATGATAGCGGTTGTTAAATCCACATTGTTGGAAAGTTTCTGCAATGGAAT
>Ga0154413_1040_pt2 | contig 11870 bp, 8 predicted proteins | sample RifGroB2_FD_115917 | JGI IMG/M metagenome (GOLD analysis project Ga0154413, IMG submission 115917) | Bacteroidetes bacterium GWB2_41_8 | reverse complement strand
TTTTCGAATAGTCTTTGACCTCGGACTGCGTGTCTTTGTTGATCAACGTCATGAAGGTCGATTGATCGAGGTAGTTGTACACACGATCCAAAACTTCGGTGATACTTTTCACCTCCGGCTTACCGTAAGGCGTGTCGTAATCGGGTTTCATCAGGTGAAGCGGCGAAGTGGAGTCGTTCACCTTTTGCGCCCGAAGGTTCAGCCCAACGGAAAAAATTAAAAGGAATAAAAATGTTTGTTTCATATTTGGAATATTTGATTTTCAAAAAAAAATACGATTGAATTCTGGGGTACATACAGCTTTTGTATTTCAAACACCATTGTTGGATACGCCCTGGTTATTATCTTGTCTCTGCCTAAAAGCCAATGGCAAAGAAAATTGCACAACCAATTATGGCGCATTATTCGTTACTATCGGCTGTGAAGATCACTATTATTGAACTTTAGCCATCCTAAGTTTTTAAAAATCTTTCGTCAGGCCTTCCCATTTCACGTTCCATTTGCCGTCTTTCGGGAAGCCCGGGTTTTCAACCGTGCAGCCTTCCCATCCGGCACACATCAGCGAAACAGCTTTCAGGAAACCACCGTTGCCTGGCAAATAAATTCGCAGACGCTGACTCTGGTAATTGTGTCCATTCTTCAGGTAGGTATTTTTCTGAACGTCTTTCAGCAAGGCTTCCAGCGCAATTTCAGGTTCGATCAAACGGGTGGCGCACATGGCAACCATCGGGTAATCCCAGCCCCAGGTGGTTGGCCAGTCCCAGTTGCTCATCACCTTTTTCAGGGTGGCGCGCATCACTTCCGGATCAACTTTATCCCAAATCGGGAGCATTCCAACCGTTCCGGTGACCATCGGATGATCGGTGATAGCCCTTGGATTGGTGTACGAATCGGATGCTCCGGCAATGCCCAGATACAAACCGTTTTCCTGATCAGGTGCAGCCAAATTGTTGCGAACATCTTCCCAAAGTGGCTCGGGTTGCAGGTTCAATCGATTGCGCCATTGCTGCGCAATAGTCAGCCCCCAGTGCCAGTAAGCCAGTTCGAAAGGCGGGTTCATCGTGGTTTCGCGTTTCCAATGTTCCTGCGCCGGAATGAGTGGCGGAAGCAAATTATATACTTTACCGGTCGAATCGGGCACCGCAAAATCGGCCATAAACTCGGCTGTGGCAAAAACCAAATCCTTGTATTTATTCAGGATTTCGGGTGAAGGATTGCTCCGGTACAACTGTTCAGCCATGTAAATAAAATGCGGTTGCTGCCAGATGAGGTAACTGCCCACGTCCGATGGACTGTTTTGCCCTTCAGGACCGACCATTTTTGGCCAGCGAATACCCTTAAAACCTTGCAGTTGCGCTGTTTCGAGCGCTTTATGATAGATCGTCTGGTACCAATCCAATTGTTTGACCAAATATTCAGGATGCCCCCAGTTGGCAAAATGTGCCGAATGCCACCAGTGCATTTCAAGGTGCGCCTTGCCATACCAGCTGTTGTACACCAAACCAGTTTCCTGCGGTGGCATGTTGCCCGAATTCTGAATTTTGGTGAGGTATTGCGACAACACAAACCGACGTTCCAACTCTTTGGCGCGAGGATCGGTACATTCAGAGAAATCAACTACACCGCTGGTTTCCCAGAAGTTCTTCCATGTTTCGAGGTTATTGGTTTCGGTTTCGGCAAATGTGGGCAATGTTTCAGGTTTTGTTTCAGGAGCAAATAAACAGCTAAACGAAATTGTATTTCCTGATTTGGCAGAAAACACAAAATGATGCTTTTCGGTTTCTGCAAGCTCGGCCTTTCCTTCCCAATCCAGTTTTACCTGGTAATAATCGTTATCCAGCGTCCGAAGAATTTTAGCGCTGTTCTCTCCTACTTTTTCAAGTTTTGACTCGTGTTTATCGGGAGAGGCAAAATCGTAGCCAGAATGCGTATTCATATCCACCGCATACGGAAAAATCCATTCTATTTTTATCTGACCTTTTTCGATGAGCGGCGAGCTGATTTTAGCCGAGATCATATCTTTTTGCTGATGGCAGAAAACATCCACTCTCACCAATTGTCCTTCCACCTGAAACTCGCTACTGATGCGGCCTTCCCAAAGTGTCAACTGATGTTTCGGATTTTGAATATCCGCCAATTTCACTTCTGTTCCGTCCGCCTTTTTCAGGAGCAAACGAATGACTCCCAACTGTAAACGCTGCGGGTTTTCGCGGAAGTAATTGCTTGCCTCGGCATCTTTCCCGGTTTTGGCATCCTGGCTCAAGTACGGAACTTTACGCCCCCGATAATCGAAATACGAGGCACTTTGCATGACGTTAAAATTCTCCGTATTGGGGAAAGTATGCCAGCCCCAGTTCGACTGAGAGCCAAGCGTGACACCATTTTCGTATTCTTTGTAAAAGGTTTGTAAACCGGTAATATCGCCAGTAAAAGCAAAATTGCCATTGCCAACTGTCAAGCTGGCCAATGTATCGGGTTGCTCAACAAGCACATTGTTGCGGGTAACAAGAGTAAGCCTGTCTATTTTAGCAGGCTTCCGGATAGATTGGCAACCAACAAATGCCAGCGCAATCAGGAATATCTTAGTTTTTAAACCACATAGGCACATAGGGCACATAGATTTCAGTTTAATTGATTGTTGCTGATTACGGGTTGCGGGTTTTTAAGCCTCCCCTTTCGGGGGAGGTTTGGAGGGGGCTTTGCACAGGTGTCAGCGTTACCGGGCCAATCAATCCTGAAACTTGTGGTTTCCAGCCCAATGTTGTAAATAAACCGTCGGCTCCCCTGTTATCGGCTTTGTAGGCCAGAAAATTGATATTGTAGAAAATCTTGTACGGCTGTCCTTTGCGCTCCATATCGGCCATGCGGTTGCCCATTAAGTTGGTCACCGAAATTTCCAGCGTGTTTTCATCCATCAGTTCAGAAACCGGAATATTTACCGAATAAGGAGAACAGATCAAAGTTGCAAGCTCTTTTCCGTTCAGGATAATTCGTGCGCTATGTGCAACTTTTCCCAAATCAATTTGCCAGAATTGTGCATTTCCCGAAGGTTTTGTAAAAGTTGTTTTGTAAACGGCTGTTCCTGAAAAAGCTTTGTATCCGCTGCCTTCCAATTCTGTCCACGAACCCAGTTTCTGAAGTTTCACCGATTGCGGAATTTCGGGGCCACCGCTCACAAAAGTCAGAGTCCAGTCTGAATTCAGGTTTATTACATTTCCTGATGGCTTCATGTAAGCATATTCAGGAGCATTGGTTTTACCTGCAAAAACCTGTACCAGACAGCTTTCGCCCGGCTTCAACTGAAGATGAACCATGTTGGTTTTTCCTGATACTTTGGTAATTGCCTGACCAAAACTTCCATTCATAGGGTTGTATAAAACTGCAGAACCGATGGCGCTTTCCAGAGGAACCAGCCCGTCGATGGTTTCAGCACCCCGATTCGCGATAAAATAGGTAGTTGTCGTTCCATCGATCCTGCGAATGCAATGGAGACCACGATCGAACATTGTTTCCCTGCGGATTTTTGCATGACCCAGCATGTCTGATAGGTTTCCTGTTAAAATCCGGCCTTTTCCCACTTTGGCAATTTTTGCAGTTCCGGACGCAGAAACAAATTGCAGCGAGTTTTTCAAGTTCTTCAGTTTAAGTTGTCGTTCAGCAAGATAGCCCAATCCGGGAACATCCGAAGGAAGCTCTTCCATCAATACAGTTGCCCCATTTCTGGCCAGATTGATTACCTTTTCGAAGGTTTCAACAGGCATCAACTTCACCGGAGGCAGCAAAACCGTCTGGTAATTTGTTCCGCCAGTTTGAATTTTTCCTGATTTGGTTTCGAGTTGGGCGATTTGCCGGTCGGAAATATAGTCGAAGGCAAATCCTTTTTCGAAGAGGTATTCGGCCGATTTGCGAACTGATGAGCCTTTGGCAGCGCCATCGAAATGCAGCAGCATTGATTTTCCGCGAACTGCATATTCGTCCGAAATCGGGTAATACAGCAAAATATCATTATCAGGTTTTCCTGCCTGTAAAAACGATTGAGCGCGGGCAATGTAATTATTCAAGGTTCCAAAATCGTTCCAGAACGTATTGGTTGGGCCAAAATGTACCGCAGCATAAAACATCCAGCCCGGCCAGTTTGCATTTTGCGGCGAAAAGGTTGTTCCGTGGTAAAAAACATGGTTGATACCAGCCAGAAAAAACAAGTCAATTGCATGTTTTACATCCGACAACGAAGCTTCGAAATGATCTTTCAGCCAGGTTGCCGATTCGGACGAAGCCAGTTTTTTACCCATCACATGCGCCACTGACGAAGCTGTTTTAACCTTCACAATGTCTTCCCCTTCGGTTTCAGGAATATCGGCAGCAGCATACAAATCCAAAATATTGGCAGGAGCGCCGTGTGCCTGGTTGCGAATGATCTTTCCACCGCTCACCGCCCAGTCGTGCCAGCGTTTGGTATAATTCTCCAAAATCAGATCGGAAACCGTTTCGCGGTAATCGGTGAGCACCTGCTGATTGTATTCAGGCGAATCCTGTCCCAACAATGCAGGCAGGTATTCGCGAATATCGTAGCCTCGCCGTTTCTGAAATTCATCGAACATCAGCGGCGTAAAATTAGCCTCGCCGCGCGCGTCGTCCACTTCGTACGAATCGTTAAAATAAGCACGCAATCTGCTCATATCGTGACCTTCGAATGAATTTGTAAAATGTCCGAGGTAATTATCAATCGCTTTGGCCGAGAAATGGTCGATCACGTCGCCTTCGCCGCCGGGACCGGCACGTTCAACCATTTTACCATGCCAGCCTTCAAAAACAGCGAACAATTTCCATAAACCTTTGGGCGCCGTCCAATTAAGTTTTCCATCCGAATCAACCTGTGCAGTTAAATTCAGAATATCACCTTTATCAGAATAAGCCATCAAAGCCTGAAGTGGCATTAAATTGGGATATCGTACCTGATCGATGGCCCAGTTTTGCAGGCTGTCGGCATTGGCGCTTACCGGATATTTTAATTGCGAAATATCAAGATTTTTGCGGCCAATGGTTCGAAGCATTGGTTCTTGCTTCATTTCAATTTTGTCCTGAAGTTGTTCTCCTTCCTTCAGAAAATACGATTCTACAGCCAAGTATTTGCAGGCATCGTCGGGCGTAACCCACAAACCGCCAAACGGCCAGCCCGAAGCCATTGCCAGGTCGATGCCCATATCGAGGCGCTTGCCTTCCTGAAGCGTATATTTCAGTTGATCCATCCATTCCGGAGAAAGGAACTTGATGAATTTATCTTCGTAGCCACGAACTCCGTATATCGGTGTGATTTCCAGTCCGCCCAAACCAGCTTTGGAATAGGCTTCCATCGCAGCTTTCAGGTCCTCAGGGTTTACACTGTTTCCCATCCACCACCATCGGCTCCAGGGCTTTGCATCCTGTGTAATTTTCGGCCAACCGGGCTGATTGGTCTGAGCCTGACTTTGACAGGGAGAATATGCCAGCATCAGAACAACCAGAAAAATTCCGGCAAATATTGATCTTTTAGAGTGTGTATTCATGATTCGTTTTCAAAAATTATTTTGCGATTTCGGGTTAAGCTAAAAAAGTTTATCACTAAGATAAATATAGAATATCACAATATTATCCTGTAGTATCGGCCTATTCTAATTACTTAGGTTTTCTTACGCTTTTTTAGAGATACTTAACTCCTGAAATATACTATAATGAGATAGGATATAGTCATCTGATTGCCATTTGTAGTAATTTGAGCTACAATTAATGGCTACCAATGACGATTTAATAACTCCATTTGAAAATTAGGTACAGTATCGGATAGTCATTTAATATTTTCATATCTTGTGGCTTTCCAACAAGGCATATTTTCTAAAATAAAATAGATATATTTTTAAAAGTCAACTACCGGGTAAAAAAACTTATAAAACGTGGATAATTCTAAATACCTGCACATCATTGAGCAATCGCCCATTGCAATTGAATTTTATGATTTCAGTGGGCAGCTGATGGAAGCAAACAGAGCAAGTTTCGATTTATTTGGAGTTGAAAATGCTGACGAACTGAATGGCTTTAATTTATTTGATGATCCAAATTTGCCACCACAAATGCTAGCCGATTTGAAGGCCGGAAAATCCATCAGATATGAGTTCGAGTTCGATTTTGATCTGGTTAAAGAAAAAAAAATATATACCACTTCAAGAAATGGAAAATGCTATCTCGACTGCTTTATTAATCCAATCAACAACGAAGAACAGATTCCGATAGGATATACCGTTTACGTAATGGAAATTACCGACCGGAAAAAGGCAGAAATACAATTGGAAGAAAAGTCAATTGAGTTATATAAACTGAACACCAATAAGGATAAATTCTTTTCAATTATAGCCCACGATTTAAAAAACCCGTTTAGCGCCATCATTGGTTTCTCTGATTTAATGCTGAAGAATTTCAATTCGCTGGATGACGAAACGCTTCTGAAAGGACTGAATACCATTGAAAGTGCAGCAAAACATGCCTATAAATTACTCGAAAACCTACTAATTTGGTCGCGAAACCAAACCGGACGAATTAAATTCAATCCTGAAATTCTGAATTTAAAGACCCAAATCGAAAAAATTATAAGAGAATCTGAAGGTTTAGCTATTTCAAAAGACATTCGGTTGTCATCAGGCATCCGTAAAAATTACATGGTTTTTGCCGACAAGGAAATGATAGAAACAATACTTCAAAACCTTGTTTCAAACGCAATTAAGTTCTCGAACCGCGGTGGAAAAGTTAGAATTTCAGCAAGTACAAACAACAACAATGTTGAAGTTACAGTTTCCGATAGCGGTGTAGGAATTGTATCAGACCATTTAAAAAATATTTTCGAAATCGATACAAGAACAAATACTGCCGACACTGATAACGAATTTGGAACCGGCCTCGGACTGGTACTCTGTAAAGACTTTCTTATCAGACATGGAGGTAGGATTTGGGCCGAAAGCATTCAGGGCAAAGGCAGCCGCTTTACATTTACTTTACCGCTCTACGAAAAACAGGTACAATCGCAATTATAAAATTGAAATGAATAATCTAAAAAAACTTTACAATAACCTTTTAGAAAGATTGCCCGACGGCGTTTATAAAAGTACTCACGACGGAAAGTTTGTTGAAGTTAACCCTGCGATGGTAAAAATGCTTGGATACAGTTCGAAAGAAGAATTGATGTCCATCGATATTAAAACCACACTTTATTTCCAGCCTGAAGACCGCGAAAGCCTGGTTCTTCAGGAAAAATTAGAAGAAATGGGTGTTTTCAGGTTAAAAAAGAAAGATGGAAGTTCCATTTGGGTAGAAGATCACGGATGGTACACACTGGATAATAATGGAGAAATACTATTTCATGAAGGCATTATGCGAGACATTACTGAACGTAAACTTGCAGAAGAAGCGCTTAAAGAAAGCGAAGAACGATTCAAAATGCTGTTCGAAAAAGCCCCTATTGGATACCAGTCGCTCGATGAAAACGGGTGCTTTCTCGATGTAAACGAAACCTGGCTCGAAACCCTTGGATACCAAAAAGAAGAAATTATCGGACAATGGTTCGGTAATTTCTTAACACCAGCGTATATTGCATTATTCGAAAAAAACCTGTTAGAAATTAAAGAGCAAGGGCAAATTCATTCGGAATATGAAATGCTCCGAAAAGATGGAACCATTCTGATAATAAGACTTGAAGGACGAATTGGCCATGCAAGTAACGGAGGATTCAAACAAACACATTGCGTAATACTCGACATCACAAAACAAAAACAGGCAGAGCACAAGATTACCCAATTATCAAAAGGAATTGAACAAAGTCCTGCCAGTATTATTATTACCGACACCTTCGGGAACATCGAATATGTAAACCCAAAATTTACAGAAGTTAGCGGATACACTTTTACCGAAAGTAAAGGGAAAAACCCGCGATTTCTTCAAACTGGCTATACCTCAAAAAAAGAATATTCTGAACTTTGGAACACCATAACTTCAGGAAACGAATGGAGGGGCGAAATACATAACAGAAAGAGAAATGGTGAATTATTCTGGGAATCAGTAAATATTTCGCCAATAAGAAATGAAGCCGGCGAAATAGTCAACTTTATGGCAATAAAAGAAGATATTACCAGCCGCAAGCAGTCAGAAATCGAAATTATGAAACTTTCTGTTGCTATCGAGCAGAATCCGGCATCGGTAGTTATTACTGACACAAGCGGCATAATTGAGTATGTAAACACCAAATTCCTGAACACAACCGGTTATGACAGAGAGGAGCTTATTGGAACAGTTATCAGAATTTTAAAGCCAGGACACACTTCTGACGAAACCTACGTTGAATTATGGAACAATCTTTTTGCTGGCAACGAATGGAGGGGAGAACATAAGAACAGAAAGAAAAACAAGGAAAAATACTGGGAATCAGTACTGATTTCACCCATCAAGAACAACGAAGGAAAAATCACCAATTACATTATTTTAAGTGAAGATATCAGCGACCGGAAAAAGATGGAAAGAGAGCTCGTTGATGCAAAGGTTAAAGCTGAAGAAAGCGACCGCCTTAAATCCGCATTCCTTGCAAATATGTCGCACGAAATAAGGACTCCATTGAATAGTATTCTGGGCTTCTCTGATTTATTGACCGACCCAAATATTGATGACCAATCGCGGCGTGAATTCGCTACCCTGATTAGTTCCAGTGGCTCAAATTTATTGTCGATCATAAATGATGTACTCGATATTTCGAAGATTGAAGCTGGACAAGTTGAATTATCAATGACGCAGTTCTCTGCACAAAAGCTCATCAATTCTATCAAAAATGAATATTCGTATAAAGCCAGTCTGAAAAATATTAAATTTCTGGTCGATCCGACAACACCCGAACAGGAAATTTTTGTTATAAGCGATACAAACAGAATAAAGCAGGTTCTGATCAATTTCGTAGGCAATGCGCTTAAATTCACAGAAAAAGGAGCCATCGAAATCGGGGTGAAATTAACCGGTAACAACATTCAATTCCATGTAAAAGATAGCGGTATTGGTATCCCAAAAGAATTTCACGATAAGATTTTCGATCGTTTCAGACAGGTGGAATCGGCTAACACACGTAAATACGGAGGAAACGGACTGGGCCTAGCTATCACAAAAAATCTGGGTGAATTGCTGGGTGGCCAGATATGGCTGGTTTCCGAACCTGGTGAAGGTTCAACTTTCTACTTTGCCTTACCCGATAAATTTCTAGTGAAATAGGTACAAAAAAGAATAGAAGAGAAGAATGATTTTACTCTGGTGGTTCGATACAGGCCAATTTCAAGATTGCAGACATTTCTACTAAGGATTGGTTTTAAAAATAAGGTTTTAAAACTTTATCATGCAGTTTTGACCCTTAGTAGATATCTATTTACACATAAAAAAACCTTATTAGCTTATTTACAAAGCATTATAATTTTGCTTATATCGAACTCACGTTAATTTAAACATTCGAGTAAAAGTCGATTCATTTTTTGGTGTTTTCGAAGTAAACAAATAGCTATTTCGGGATACTAATCGTGAAAATAATTTTTATCTGGAAATTTATTTGCAGTGCAAATGGAAAGAGCAATGCGGGCAGAGAGCCTGCTCCTAATATTTCTTTCGGAAATGAAATAGTGAGGTAAAGCAACCTGTGCCGACTAGGTTTGCACCTTATCAGCACAGGTTGCCCCATACAAACATTTGGGTACTCCGTTTTCAAGATACAATCAGGGCCATTCGAGTTTCAAAACGACTGCAAATCCACCTTCGCAGTAAAGGAACTGCTGATTACTTTGAAATCGCTGCAACTGAAAATGTACTGAATGATTCAGGTTCCAAATTTGCAACAAACGATTTTTCACCAAAATTCACAGTAATTTGTCTGCCTGTTTTCTGGTCGTTATGAATAACTGCAATGATACTTCCGTCGGGATTCACAAAAGCCAGCAGATTTTCGAAGCTACCTGAAGTTTTTAAGCGTTTGGCTCCCGGTTTTACGAAGTGGCTCACGTGTTTCAGCAAATAATATTCGTGATTGAACTGGTATGTATTTGTTTCAGGATCAACCGTTACCAGCGAATTTTGCTGCCAGCCCCAACGACTGAAACAAAAAAACAATCTCCGGAAACGTTTCTGAAAACGATTTTATTTTCGGAAACGTTTTCAGAAACGAAAATTTCAAAGCTGTAAAACAGATTCGGATACCAAAGTTTTTTCAACTTTCACATTGACTTTACCTCGGCGATGTCGTTCATTTCGCCTAAATAGAATACGATTTTCTGACCATTTCCCCATAAACCCGAATCAATATTTACGACTTTCCGGCAGGCGGCAGTTCGGGCGAAATATTTTACCGGGTTGTTGCGGTGCTTGCTAAAATCAACCAGTTCAGGGAAATCCATATCAAAAGGTTAGTCTGTTTTCGGAACAAAAGAAACGTGCTTGTTTCCTGAAATTCCGGATGCCGGTTTTGGATTTGAATGCACCACAATGTATTTTGCCAAATCGGACATAGAGTAGAAGGATTGAAATAATGTCGCATTATTTATGCTGACTCACCCCCCAACGTCCGTTTACGGACGTTCCCCCCCTCTCTTTTTGAGAGAGGGGAAGATCATCGCAGATGATCCGGGGGTGAGTCAATAAATACGACAATAAATTCATCTCATTACATAGAGTTTGGAAAATAAATAACCCTTTACTTTTTTACGGCAAAGGGTTATCACAAAATTTCCAATCGTGCTATTTTTGTTTCAGATCAACACAATTTTTGGATCAATGGTGGCATTGAGCTATTTGCAGTGAAGAAATTTATTGAATTCTCGCAGCTGAAGGTGGAGCATCATTAACCGAACTTCCCCATTCATGGTTGGCTTTTGGCCCCATTTGCAAAACCAGTTTTCCTCCTGAAATCAAATCGGCGTGCGAGAACCAGGCTTTGTTCCAGGTTTTTCCGTTCAGCGTGGCTGATTGGATGTATTTATTTTCATCGGAGTTATTTACCGCTTCCACTTCGAAAAATTTACCGTTCCCAAGATCCATTTTTACCTTGTCGAACATGGGGCTGCCAATGTTGTATTCGGGCATTCCGGGAGTAACCGGGTAAAATCCCATGTACGAAAACACTACGAAGGAAGTCATTCCACCACCATCTTCGTCACCGGGAACACCCATCAGGTCATTGCGAAACCATTGATTGAGCAAGGTGCGAATGCGTTTCTGGGTTTTCCAGGGCTGACCGGCATAATTGTATAAATACGGAATATGCAGCGATGGTTCGTTGGCCATCGAGAATTGTCCTACATTGCCAGTATGATCGGGCAATTGCGCATAAAAGGCATATTTGCCGCGGCCCAAAGGTTTAGAGAACATTTCATCAAGTCCATCAATAAATTTTTCGCGTCCGCCCATCAGGCTGATTAAATCGGCAACATTGTGCTGAACATCCCATCGGTAAATCCATCCATTATTTTCACCGTAAAATTCCCGGGCTCCCATCCCTCCGGAAAATATATAATCGAATGGTTCGATGAATTTACCTTCACTGTCTTTTGGATGGAAAAATCCGGTTTTGGCATTATACACATTTCGGTAATTGTAAGAACAATTCAAGAAATAGTTGTAATCATCTGTTTTTCCCAATTCTCTGGCAATCTCTGCCAGACACCATTGATCGTAAGAAGTTCCGAGCGTAACGGCAATCGGCTGACGCTTCTCGAACGAATGTACTTCGGGAATTGTTTCTTCTTCGCCTGGTTTCAATGCGGGAATGTAACCGTGATCTTTGTAAAACTGATCGAGTTCCCCCGCGGGTTTACCCGACCAGGGCGCCA
>Ga0154413_1045_pt3 | contig 12028 bp, 7 predicted proteins | sample RifGroB2_FD_115917 | JGI IMG/M metagenome (GOLD analysis project Ga0154413, IMG submission 115917) | Bacteroidetes bacterium GWB2_41_8 | reverse complement strand
CATCCGAAGCCACAACCGGCTCATTAAAGCAGAAATTTACCCGCGAGCTAAGTAAACGAAAACATCGTGACACCTTAATTGGCAGTCTGACCAATTCGGCCCAACAATTTTTTGTCAGGAAAAATAATCATACCGATTTAATTGCCGGATTCCCGTGGTACGGAGCAATTGAAAGACAGACATTTATCTCACTGCCCGGCCTGACACTTGATTTGGACGATCAGGAAACATGCGAATTGGTTTTAAATACTCAACTAGGTTACCTGAAAAATGGATTATTCCCGAAATTTCCGGGAAATCCGGGAACATTCTATGATTCGATTGATGCACCACTTTGGTTTTTCTGGTCGGTACAACAATATTACCGCCATATTAAAAACTCCGGAAAAATATGGGAAAAATATGGCCCGCACATGAAATCTATTCTCTCGGCATATAAAAACGGAACCGATTTCAATATCAAGATGCAGGAGAATGGATTGATTTACGGAAAAGTTGAGAATGTGGCATTAACATGGATGGATTCTTACATTAACGGAAAACCAGTTGTTCAAAGAGGTGGAATGCCTGTTGAGGTGAATGCGCTATGGTACAATGCGATAAGTCTGGCTCTCGAATTGGCTGAGGCCGAAGAGGATAAGGCTTTTATGGATGAATGGAAAGATTTACCCGCATTGGTTGCCAAATCATTTGTTGATTTATACTGGAGTGAAAGCCGGCAATATCTTGCAGACTGTATTGATGGTGAAGTGAAAGACTGGTCAATCAGGCCCAATATGCTGATTGCTGCAGCGCTTGAGTTTACGCCACTCGATCGCGAAAAACAGAAAGCAATTTTAAGTACAGTGAAGCGTGAATTGCTTACACCACGCGGACTGCGAACACTTTCTCCACGCGATGCAAACTATCAGGGAATGTGCCAGGGCAATATTCAGGAACGTGAATTAACCATTCATCAGGGAACTGTATGGCCATGGTTCATCTCTTTCTTTGTTGAAAGTTACATACGAATACATAAACGCGGCGGCTTACCGTTCGTGAAGAAAATAATTGAAGGCTTTGAGGAGGAAATGACCGAACATTGTGTTGGGACCATTTCTGAAATGTATAACGGAAATCCACCACACAGGGGAAAAGGAGCAATTTCGCAGGCATGGAGTGTGGCAGCGCTGATACGTGCATATAAATTACTTGAGAATTGTGAAGAATAAATCAACTTTAACTTGAACCTATGAAGGTATTAATGTTTGGATGGGAATTTCCCCCTCACATTTCGGGAGGACTTGGAACTGCATGTTACGGACTAACAAAGGGTTTGGCCGAATTTGATGATGTGAACGTAATTTTTGTTGTTCCCAAAGCTTATGGAGACGAAGATCAGTCGAGCATGACGCTGCTTGGGGCCAATGAAGTTCCTGTTTCACACAAAGAAATTCAATTCAGCAACCTTCAATCAAAAATTGATTATTACGAAGTTGAATCCGGCATGATTCCTTATGTCGATCCTGAAGAATTCTGGAAACTAACCACAAAAACAGTTTCAGAAAATACAAGGTATGTCGAGACAAACTCTGAAGGGAAAATCGATTTCTCGGGAAGATATGATCAAAACCTGATTCAGGAAATTTATAAATATTCGATTGTTGCCGAAGTAATTGCCCGCGAAAATGAGTTCGACGTAATTCATGCTCACGACTGGCTGGCCTATCCGGCCGGCATTGCTGCCAAACGGGTATCGGGCAAGCCATTGGTAATTCACGTTCACGCTACCGATTTCGACCGCAGCGGCGGAAGTGTGAACCCACAGGTTTATGCGATGGAAAAGGAAGGAATGGATGCCGCCGACAAAATAATTGCGGTTAGCAACCTGACACGAAATATAGTCATCGAAAAATACAATATCGACCCTAAAAAAGTTACGACTGTTTACAACGCGGTAGAACCTTTGTCGCACGAAGAAAAAATTAAGCTGAAAAAGGGAGTTGACGAGAAAATTGTCACGTTTTTGGGTCGAATTACCATGCAAAAAGGACCGGAATATTTTGTTGAGGCTGCCAACCTGGTTCTGAAAAAGATGAGCAATGTACGCTTTGTAATGGCCGGAAGTGGCGATATGTTGAATGCGATGGTAAAACGAGCCGCCGAACTGAAAATTTCGGATCGCTTCCATTTTACCGGTTTCCTGAAAGGCGACGATGTGTTCGATATGTTCCGCATGAGCGATGTTTTTGTGATGCCATCGGTTTCCGAACCGTTTGGAATTGTTCCGCTTGAAGCCATGCAATCGAATGTTCCGGTAATTATCTCGCACCAGTCGGGCGTTTCAGAAATATTAAAATACGCTATAAAAATTGACTATTGGGATACTTATGCTATGGCCGATGCAATATACGGCTTGATAAATTATCCGGCGCTTCACACCATGTTTAAAGAGCATGGAAAGGCTGAAGTTGACAGTCTTCTGTGGAAAAACTCCGCCAAAGAAGTTAGAGATATTTATCTTGAAGCGATTGAAGAAGTATAACTAGAAAAAACCATTGATATGAAGTCTATCTGTTTCCATTTTCAGGTTCATCAACCATTTCGTTTTCGTCGGTATCGTTTTTTTGATATCGGTAATGATCATTATTACTACGATGATTATGCAAACGAATCGATCTTGCGTAAAGTTGCCGACCGCTGTTACCTTCCGGCCAACAAACTGATGCTTGAACTGATAAAAAAACACGAAGGAAAATTCAAAGTTGCCTATTCAATTTCAGGATTGGCGATGGAACAGTTTGAGTTGTATGCTCCGGAAGTACTCGATTCGTTCAAGGCGCTGGCAGCAACCGGACATGTTGAATTTTTGGCCGAAACATATTCGCATTCGCTGGCTTCGTTGAAGAACAAAGATATTTTTATCAAGGAGATTCAGGAACACGAGCGTTTGATCGAAAAGCATTTCGGACAAAAACCAACTGTTTTCAGAAATACAGAATTGATATATTCAGACGAAATAGGTGAAGCAATTGCCGATATGGGTTATAAGGCAATGATAACCGAAGGAGCACGTCATATTCTGGGATGGAAATCACCTAACTTTTTGTATGTAAATGCCATTAATCCAAGACTTAAAGTGCTGATGCGCAACTTTAAACTAAGCGACGACCTTACCTTCCGGTTCTCGAACCAGGCATGGAGCGAATTTCCGCTGACAGCCGACAAATTTGTTGGTTGGATAAATACCATAAAAGACGGGGAAATATTTAACCTGTTTCTCGATTATAAGGCGTTTGGCGAATTTCAGGCTGCCGAAACCGGAATATTCAGTTTTATGGAGCATTTGCCGGAAGCCGTTTTTGCTCAATCAAAACTAACATTTGCGACCCCTTCTGAAATTGCTGCCAATTTCCAGCCAATATCGATCGTGAGTGTTCCGCAGCCGATTTCGTGGGCCGACGAAGAACGCGATTTAACCTCGTGGATGGGAAATGAACTTCAGGATGAGGCCTTGAATAAATTGTATGAACTGGCCGGACGAATGAAATCGGTTACCGATTATGCCTTGTGTAAAGACTGGAATTACCTGCAAACCAGCGACCATTTCTATTATATGTGTACAAAGTTCTTCTCCGACGGACAGGTTCAAAAGAATTTCAATCCTTACGAAAGTCCTTACGAAGCATTTATAAATTACATGAATGTGCTGAATGATTTTAAACTTCGTCTCAATAAGATTGTTCCTGAAAATAAAACCGAAATGGAAATTGCAGGTCTCAATCAAATGCTTGAGCTGAAGAATGAAAAATTAAAACAATACGAAACTGAACTTAAATTGCTAAAAACCAAGCAAAAAAATCAGCAACCATCTACTGCCACTAAAACTGCTAAACCGCCAAAAACTAAAAATTAGTATTATTTATTAACTAAGAATTTAACATCGGCTTTACATTCAGACATCCTGAATGACAGATTTTTTGACTTCTTTTGCGCCTCGAATTTTTTGGATAAATTTTAGGTAAAAAAGCAAGAAGGAGATGATGATGCAAGAAGGTGTTAGGTTTATAAAAAATTCATACGTGGAACAACCAGTTTGGAAAAAATTATTTGTCGAATCAAATATTCCCGAGAAATTATCTCCGCTTAAGGAGTTGAGCCGTAACTTATGGTGGGCTTGGAACAGCGATGCACGCGAATTATTTCAGTCAATTGATGATGAAATATTTGAAGAATGCGAACACAATCCGATAGTACTGCTCGAGAGAGTAAATTATCAACGATTTATGGACATTGAAAATGATGAAAATTTCATCATGAAAATGAACCATGTTTCGAAGCAGTTCCATAAATATCTTGATGAACGGCAAACACTGAACGGACCTTCAATCGCCTATTTCAGTATGGAATATGGCTTACACGATACATTGAAAATTTTCTCGGGCGGTTTGGGAATCCTTGCAGGAGATTACCTGAAAGAAGCAAGCGATTCGAAGGTTAACCTTACAGGCGTTGGGCTTTTGTATCGTTACGGGTATTTCAGACAAAATATTTCGATCGCCGGAGAACAGATTTCGGATTATGAATCACAGCAATTCTCGAAAATACCGGTTTTGCCTGCTTACAATGAGCAGGGCGAATGGGTAACTGTTCAGGTTGATTTTCCCGGACGGGTTGTAACTGCCCGCGTTTGGCAGGTAAATGTTGGGTCTGTTAAGTTGTATCTGTTAGATGCTGATTATGAGGTGAATTCGGATGAAGACCGTTTTGTAACCCATCATTTGTATGGCGGCGACAACGAAAACCGTTTGAAACAGGAAATGCTGCTCGGACTGGGAGGTATTCGTGCACTTAAAAAACTGGGTTACTCGGCTGATATTTACCATTGCAACGAAGGGCATGCTGCAATGATTGGCCTTGAAAGAATTAAAGACCTCGTTGATGAGAAAGCGCTAAAATATGCTGAAGCCAAAGAAGTGGTAAGAGCTTCAACTTTGTTTACAACACATACTCCGGTTCCTGCCGGGCATGACTCTTTTCATCAGGACCTTTTTAAAAGGTACATGGAAAAATATCCACAAAAAGTTGAAATTACCTGGGAAGAATTTCTAAGTCTGGGTAAAGCCAATATCCACGAAGATCACTTCAATATGAGTTATCTGGCTTGCAACCTTTCGCAGGGAATTAACGGTGTAAGCTGGTTGCACGGCGAGGTTTCAAAAGAAATATTCCTACCCTTGTACGAGGGATTTTTACCTGAAGAGGTTGAAATTGGCTATGTAACCAACGGCGTTCATTATTCGACCTGGGTTGCAAAGGAATGGAAAGATATTCACAAGAAATACTTTGGACCAAAATTTCCTGAAGAGCAACTTGATTTTGATCTGTGGAACAACATTTATAAAATTCCTGACGAAGAAATCTGGAATACCAAGCAGAATCTTCGGATGAAGACAATAGGTTTTATTAAACAGCGATTTGCTGACAACTGGATAAAAAAGCATGAAAACCCGAAACTGATTTCCGAAGTTTCAGGAAAAATAAACCCTTATGCGCTGACCATTGGGTTTGCCCGCCGGTTTGCAACCTATAAACGTGCACACCTTTTATTCCGCAATCTCGATCGTTTGGCCAAGTTGGTTAACGATCCGGCACGTCCGGTTCAGTTCCTTTTTGCCGGAAAGGCGCATCCGGCCGACAAAGCCGGTCAGGATCTGATCAAATACATTGTTGAGATATCAAAACGTCCGGAGTTTGTTGGCAAAATTTTGTTCCTTCAGAATTACGACATGAACCTTGCGAAAGTGATGTTGCAGGGTGTTGATGTTTGGATGAACACTCCAACGCGGCCACTTGAAGCATCGGGTACCAGCGGTGAAAAGGGAGTAATGAATGGAACTATCCATTTCTCGGTTCTCGACGGATGGTGGGTTGAAGGATACAAAAAAGATGCTGGCTGGGCGCTTCCGCAGGAAAATGATTATGAAAGAAACGAACTTCAGGATGAATTGGATGCAGAAACAATTTATAATATTTTTGAAGACGAGATATTGCCTGCCTTCTATACGCGCAACATCAAAGGCGTTCCCGAAAAATGGGTTTCGTATATTAAAAACACCTTCGCTCAGGTTGCGCCAAATTTCACTACAGCCCGTATGATACGCGATTATCAGGATCGGTTTTATAATCCGCAGTCAAAACGTGCCGCAAAATTAATCGAGTCTGATTATCAGTTGGCAAAAGATATTGCGCTTTGGAAATCGGGTGTTTCGTCGGTTTGGGATCAAATTGAAGTGAAAGAAGTTCAGATTACAGATGGGATTACCAATGTGCTGAAAATTGGCGACAGTTATCCGGCAAGGGTAGTTGTTGATCTGAAGGATTTAAAACCAGAGGATTTGGGCGTTGAAATGGTAATTACGCAGGGTGAGAAAGACAATCAGACTTCGATGGTGGATCGTTTACAGTTTACTATCGAAAAAATTGAAGGATCGGTGATTACTTACCAGCTGATTCTGAAACTTATGAATGCCGGTGCTTTTGGTTATGCCATACGCATGTATCCGAAACATCCGGAATTGCCTCACCGTCAGGATTTCAATTATTTAAAATGGGTACAGTAAACACATAATACAGAACAATAAAAGGTAGCCTCAAGCTGCCTTTTGTTGTTTTTTGCCGATGGTTTTGTTTCTATTTTTATCTGCACCTTTGCATTATAACTAAGCCTTCATGAAGAAACATCTTTCCCAAACCATTTTTCTGGCAATTGTGGCCTGTCTGTTATGGTCGTCGGCATTTGTGGGCGTAAAAATTGGCCTGAAATATCATACTCCGCTTCAGTTTGCCGGGATTCGTTTTATTATTTCCGGATTGATGTTAATTCCGTTTGTATTTAGCCTTAAACGCTTCAGGAAAGAAGTGAGCGAGAATTTTTGGTATGTGTGCCTGATCGCTTTTTTACAGGTAATTCTTCAATATTCGCTTTTCTATCTGGGTGTAAGTAAAGTACCAGCATCAATCGCTGCAATGATTGTTGGCTCTTCGCCTTTATTCATTGCGCTTGCAGCCCATTATTTCAATCCCGGCGACCGCATGGACTTGTATAAAACAGGCAGTTTTCTGGTTGGAATACTCGGGGTTGCTGTTATCACCCTTGGGCGCGACCGCCTTCCATCGGGTGCCGAAATAGCCATGACGGGAGTGATTTTGTTGTTGCTGAATAACATTGTTTCTGGTATTACCAACGTGGTAATTGCACGAAAACAGCAAACCATTTCTCCGATGGTTTTAACTTCATCATCACTTTTTCTGGGCGGTGTTTTTCTCTTTGTGGTTTCCATCCCACTGGAAGGAATTCAATACCACGATTTTCCTCCCGAATATTTTGTGGCACTGGCATGGCTGAGTTTCTTGTCGGCTGCCGCCTTCACCATTTGGAACACATTACTTCGCAGGCCAAAAGTAAAAGTATCAGAACTTAGTATCTGGAAGTTTCTGATTCCGGTTGCAGGCGCACTACTCAGTTGGTTAATTCTTCCGGACGAGTCTCCCGATTTGGTTTCAGTTTCAGGGATGATCCTGATTGCTTTTTCGCTGCTTATCTTGTATTTTCCCAACCGAAAGCGAAAATCAGCAGCTGAAAATACAGGTAACGACCTGATCTGAAAAAGCCCTGTCCCAAAATAAGGATGATTATCTGTTTGCTTAGCAATTGATACGAATATTAAGGATTTGTTTATAAATTGTTAGTGATATTCCCATAAATGATTCAAATTAATGTTGTTTCTTATTTTTGTCTTTCAGTAATGCAGGGCGGATGGGCTGTCAAATAACATTAACAGCTAATAATCATTCAAAGTATTAATTGTTAATTTCGGAACTTTCAATTCACCTTAAATCAAAATTAACTAACAGCAACTTTGTTGCATAAAAACAAAAATTTATGAATCCACTTTTTTGGCTGGTGCCGTTTAGCTCAATTCTGGCACTTTCTTTTGCTTATTACTTCTTCAAACAAATGATGAGGGAAAGCGAAGGTACTGACACAATGAAAAAAATTGCTATGCACGTTCGCGTGGGTGCGATGGCTTATCTCAGGCAACAATACAAAGTTGTAGGGATTGTTTTTGTCGTTTTAACCGCTGTTTTTGCAGTGATGGCCTATGGCTTTGATCTTCAGAATAAATGGGTTCCGTTTGCTTTCTTAACCGGGGGATTCTTCTCGGGTTTGGCAGGTTTTTTTGGTATGAAAACGGCCACTTACGCATCGGCCCGTACTGCCAATGCTGCACAGAATTCGTTGAACCACGGGTTGAGAGTTGCTTTCCGTTCAGGAGCAGTAATGGGACTTGTGGTGGTTGGATTGGGTCTTCTCGATATTTCAATCTGGTACCTTGTCCTCAATAATTTTGTTGACGAGGCCGACTCGTTCCATAAAATGGTAATTATTACCACTACCATGTTAACTTTCGGAATGGGTGCTTCTACACAGGCTTTGTTTGCACGCGTTGGTGGTGGTATTTATACAAAAGCTGCCGATGTTGGCGCCGACCTGGTTGGAAAAGTTGAAGCCGGTATTCCTGAAGATGATCCGCGTAACCCTGCAACCATTGCCGATAATGTGGGCGATAACGTGGGCGATGTGGCCGGTATGGGCGCCGACCTTTACGAATCGTATTGCGGTTCGATATTGGCAACTGCAGCTCTGGGCGCAGCAGCATTTATGACTACACCTGAAGCTCAGTTCAACGCTGTTTTAGCTCCTATGCTTATTGCTGCTGTTGGTATTCTACTTTCAATTGTAGGTATTTTCCTTGTTCGCACCAAAGAAGGCGCCACCATGCGCGACCTGCTTAAATCACTCGGATTAGGAGTTAATGTGTCATCAGTATTGATTGCAGGAGCATCTTTTGTAATTCTTTATACTCTTGGCCTCGAAAACTGGCTCGGTATTTCGTTCTCGGTAATTGTCGGACTTTTGGCCGGTGTTATTATCGGGCAGTCAACTGAATATTATACTTCACATACTTACCGTCCCACACAGCGTGTTGCCGAATCGTCAGAAACAGGACATGCTACGGTAATTATCTCGGGCATCGGCCTTGGAATGATGTCAACTGCTATTCCGGTACTTACAATCGGTCTTGCTATCGCATTGTCGTTCTTGTCGGCTATTCATTTTGATGTTGCCAATATGCTTACCGGAGCTAATTTAAGTGTTGGCCTTTATGGTATCGGTATTGCTGCCGTTGGTATGCTTTCAACTTTGGGGATTACCCTGGCAACCGACGCTTACGGACCTATCGCTGATAATGCCGGTGGTAATGCAGAAATGAGTCACCTCGGCCCTGAAGTTCGCAAACGTACCGATGCACTCGATGCTCTTGGAAATACCACTGCTGCTACAGGTAAGGGTTTTGCAATCGGATCGGCTGCGTTAACTGCTCTTGCATTGCTTGCTTCTTATATCGAAGAAATCAAAATCGCGTTAATTCGTTTGGGTCAGAATGTATTGACAATGACTGATGGTTCGACAGTAGAAACTGCCAAAGCCACGATTGTCGATTTCATGAATTATTATCAGATCACCCTGATGAATCCAATCGTATTGGTTGGTATGTTCATCGGATCAATGATGGCCTTCCTGTTCTGTGGTTTAACCATGAATGCCGTAGGCCGTGCTGCCCAAAGCATGGTTGAAGAAGTTCGTCGTCAGTTCCGCGAAATAGCCGGAATTCTTGAAGGAACCGCAGAACCTGATTATGCCCGTTGCGTTGAAATTTCGACCAAAGGCGCTCAAAAAGAAATGATGTTGCCTTCGTTACTGGCGATTGCTGTGCCGGTGGTGGTAGGTCTGATTTTTGGCGTTGCCGGTGTTATGGGACTACTTGCCGGTAGCTTAAGTTCAGGATTTGTGCTTGCCGTATTTATGGCAAATGCAGGTGGTGCCTGGGACAATGCAAAAAAATACATTGAAGAAGGAAACCTAGGTGGAAAAGGAAGTAACAATCATAAAGCCGCTGTTACCGGCGATACAGTTGGAGATCCGTTCAAGGATACTTCTGGCCCTTCGCTCAATATTCTGCTCAAACTTATGAGCATGGTTTCCATTGTTATGGTGGGATTAACTGTTGCTTACAGTTTGTTTTAGAAAGCTGATATCATTTTAAAAATTCAAAATAACCCCGGAATCATATTTCGGGGTTATTTTTTTATAATTTACTGAACAAAAGTGGTGAGGATTGAGTTTTACTGAACAGCGACAACACTAAAACCAAATATTATGGCAGATTTATCAACTACTTACATGGGCGTCAAATTAAAAAACCCTTTGATTTTAGGCGCCAGCAACCTCGTTACTAAACCAGAAGTGATTAAAGAGCTTGAAGAAGCCGGAATCGCAGCAATTGTTTACAAGTCGCTTTTCGAAGAACAAATTCAGTTAGAAAACCTTCAGTTTGAAGAAGACCTGAACGAATATTCGAACCGAAATTCAGAAATGGGTCGTCTTTTCCCGGATATTGAACATGCCGGGCCAAAAGAACACCTTTATAACCTGAAAAAGCTTAAGCAAAACACCTCAGTCCCGGTTTTTGCCAGCTTAAACGCAATTTACGAACCCAGTTGGGTTGAATACGCAAAATTACTCGAAGAAACCGGTGTTGATGGACTTGAGCTTAACCTCTATGCAACTCCCGGATATTTTGAAGTGGGCGCTTCTTCAATTGAAGAGAAACAGTATCAGATTGTTAAAAGTGTAAAGAAAGCGGTTAAAATTCCTGTAAGTGTTAAACTAAGCCCATTCTATACCAATACCTTGAATTTTATTAAGAAACTTGATGAAGCCGGTGTCGATGGTTTTGTAATGTTCAATCGGTTTTTTCAGCCCGAAATTGATATTGAAACTGAAAACTTTCACTTTCCGTGGGAATTGACTCAACCACGCGATCATCAGCTCGCGTTGAGATACGCCGGATTGCTACACGGAAATATTGAAGGTAGCATTTGTGGCAGCCGAGGTATTTATACTTCCGAAGATGTAATACGTCTTTTGCTGGCAGGTGCTGATGTAGTTCAGATTGTATCAGCCGTTTACAAAAAAGAGTTGTCGTATGTTGCTACCATACTTGAAGGAATTAATGCTTGGATGGATAAAAAAGGCTACAAAAAGCTGGATGATTTCAGAGGAAATTTGTCACGCAAAAATATGAAGGACCCATTCAGCTACCAACGTGCCCAGTATGTTGATATTCTCTCCAAATCAGAAGAAATATTCAAAAAATATCCGATGGTTTAATGCCTTTGTGGATTATAAAAAAAGACAGGATTCCCGGGAATCCTGTCTTTTTTTTTTGCATATTTTCTCAATATTTTATTCCAGTTTCAGTACCAGATACGAGTGAGGCTTCAGTTCCAGATTCAGTATTGATTTTACAATTGCAGGTTTTCGCCTCTGCGGGTACTCCCTTTTTTCTCCCTGAATTTCCTGATCGGTTACCAGATTCTTCGCTTTCGAAAAACCGTCCGAAAGCCGAAGTGCAACCTGCCGGGTTTCGTTGGCAAACGACTCGACAATAATGGTATTGTTATCGTAAACGAAAAGACTGGTTAATCCGGGAGCTTCGAGCAAAGCGGGCATATTGGGGGTCAGTATTTCTTTTATTTTTGTCAGCACTTCCGCCGGAAGACGATACAGATCAATCACGTTTTCAGGAATGGTGAGCACATACAATTTCCCTTTGGCATAGTCGGCCCGGTGAATAATTGGCCAGCCATTGGTGCCGTCGAACGCCGAAACAATTTCCCACGAGTCGTTGGTAATGTAATTTATTTGCGGAATAAGCATTTCGCGATCAGCAACCATACGTTTTCCCCAACCGGCAACAAATTCTTTTACTGAAGCTTTTTTGCCCGTCATCCGAAGTTCAACAATATCGCTCAACCCTTTGTCCTGCATGGCTTGCAGAAATCCTGAAGTAACCATTACCTCTTTCCCGGCGATCAGTTGTTTTTTTATTTTAGCGATTATTTCAGGATCAAACTTGGC
>Ga0154413_1074_pt1 | contig 12117 bp, 6 predicted proteins | sample RifGroB2_FD_115917 | JGI IMG/M metagenome (GOLD analysis project Ga0154413, IMG submission 115917) | Bacteroidetes bacterium GWB2_41_8 | reverse complement strand
TCCAACCCAAATGGTACGATCGTCTTCGATCACAATTTCCCATATTTCCTGGTTGGCCGAGAAACTGGGCGTCAAATCAAGCTTTGTGGCAACATTGGTCGTGGGATCGTAAACAAAAAGCCCGTTGTTTGCTCCAATCCAGATATGTCCCGACTTATCGGAACGCAAAACCCTGAAATAATCAGAAAACGACGATAGATTCGCAGGTTTTATTTCAGTAATGCTTTTTTCATTTTCGATACGGTACAACCTTGTTTCGGTACCTACCCAAAGAATTCCGGCAGCATCTTCATGAATAGAAGTAACCGATGCATCTTTCAGTGTTGCCGTGTCGCCTTTATAGAATAATTGCTTAAAATTTTCCTTTTCGCGGTTAAATTTATTTAACCCGCCATTTTCGGTACCAATCCACAACTGACCTTTGCTATCCTCAAAAATCGCCCTGACCAAATTTCCTTTCAGGCTGGCCGGATCTTCAGGATCGTTCTTGAAAATCGTAAATTTATAACCGTCAAAGCGGCAAACCCCTTGCGAAGTACCAATCCACATCCAGCCCTTTTTATCCTGAAGTATGCTATGAATCTGGTTATTTGAAAGTCCGTGTTCCTGCGAATAGAAGTCAAAATTCAGATTATTTACCACAGAAATACCACTGGATTTCAGGCCGGTAAGAAAAAACACCATACAAAAAAGCAGAGATATCTTCATTCGGAAAAGCCTTTCCAAAGAACGGGTAATACTTGCATTTTCTGTTATTTTTTCAAGAATCATAATCGCAAAATCGTTTTTCAGGAACTGCTAAAATACAATCTTTTACCGATTTTCAGGAATGAAACAGGGAAAGGGTTTTAAGCGTCAATCAAAATTTCAATTTGTTGACTGGAAAGCATGCCAGCCGCAGACGGCGACGAAATATGAATATCACTGCACCAGGCACGGGGAAAATCACAATATGCAAATCACCGCACAGAATGGGCTGAATTTTAATGAGAAATTATCGGAAATATGGTTGATTTGAGTTTCTCATTTCCCCAGACATAAAGGTCTGGGCTATTCAGAACCAATTAAACCGATAATTCGGTTCAATTTTTACCATGCCGGGGTATCAGCTTAGTTTTCAGAATTGAAACTTCCGAAAATTCCTCCATTCAGTATCTCGAAATTGCGATCCCAGGCTGTTACAAACAATGCCTTGTTCATGTAACCGCCCATCAGCGACACCCTTTTAAGCCTGAATTCCATTTGGGTCAATTCCATCGGGTACTGTGGCAGGCAACTCCTGAAATCTTTTCCGTAGCGAAACAATGCATTCAGGAAATAGTAAGTAACATCGAACCCCTGAAAACTGAACTGTGTTGGTTCGCCCGAAAATATGTCGCGGTAACGACCGATAAACCTGCGGGTTAAAGGTTTGGTGTAATCGACAAAATAAGGAGACAAATAATGCAACCTGACACGGTGGTAATTCTCTGTCTGGATACTTTTTAGTTTTGGCAAGGTTGATGTTCCGACCAGCACCACATCAAAATGTTCGGCCAGGGAGGTCAGATTGGTTACGGCAACACTCACCTGGGCTTCATTATCAGTTGGGATGATAAATATATTCTCCCCATTTTCGTCGAGCATTGGCTTTAAAGCACTTAATCCATGTTGCTGAAAACTATACTCGCGAACTGTTTTATTCTTTAAAGACCTCAGCTTTTCTTTGCTTTTTTCGGCCAGCTTAGCTTCTGCCGAATTCGAATTACCATTTATTTGCAATAGTACCAGATTTTTACTGCTGAACTTATCCGCAATAAATTGCGCGGTCTGTTCAATTTGGTATTCTCGGGTAGGATTTACTTTAAAATAATATGGATTACTTTCTTCAAAATTTCCGGTTGAAGCGAGCGGCGAAATCATCGGAATCCGGTTCTTTGCCGCAAATGCTGCCACTGTTTCCTGTAATTCAGGATAAACCGGCCCGATAATCATATCCAGTTCGCGAAAAATATCCAATTGCAGCAAACCGTTGATCATCTGCTTGTTGCTGGCATCAAAAACAATCAGTTCAATGTTCATTCCCTGCTGAATGAGACTGTCGATCGCCAGTAATGCACCTTCGTAAAATTCGATGAAACCTTCAACTTTCGAATCAATGTTCAATCCGCTGGTAATACCCACCGAGTCGGTACCAGCCAAAGTATTTAAATGGCTTAAATCAATTTTACCAGTTAAAATGCCGCTTTTTACTTCTGAAATATTGATTTGGTCGTTTCCCTGAAGATTCAAAGGCAATAACAGAGCAGCTTTGTATTTTTGGATATTTCGTCCGGATATCGGATTGCAAATAACAGATTCCGGTTCAGCAATGGCATCAGCAACTTTATTTTGATCGGGTTGCGAGCTTTCTAAATTTTCCTCTTTCAATTCTTTCTTTTCCGGTATTTTCAGCCTTGTGCCAGTCTGCAAACCATTTTTAACAGCCGGATTCAGCCTGATCAGCTCTTCCCTCGAAACCGAAAATTTATTCCCCAGTGAATACAAGGTCTCACCTGCAACCACAGTATGAAACCTGAAATTCTCTTCGGAACCTGCATCTGACGATACTTTTACATTTTCGGCTGCAATAACCTTCGGCTCTGTAGTATCGGCTGAATTATCCGTCAGTACCGGAATTTTCAATACCTGACCGGCATTCAATCCATTGGTAATTATAGGATTATACCGTATCAACTCGTTGGCAGTTATACCATATTGTTTCGCGATCGAGAAAATAGTTTGCTGCTTTGTAACCTTGTGGTAATAATATTCGGGTTCTGAAGCTGTTGCTTTTTCATCGGGCAGAACCGTTTTTTTTACTTCAATTTCCTTTTTTACCGGAATTTTAACCTGCGAACCCGACTTAAGAACTCCGGAAATTTCAGGATTTGCTGCATTTAATTCAGCTTGCGTTACTTTGTATTTCTGGCAAAGACTGAAAGTAGTCTCACCCTTTTTAACCGTATGCAAAAGATACCTTACGCCGGAAATTTCAACTTCATTCTGCGAATAGCCGGAATAAACATTCAGGAGCAGTAATAAAAACAGGCTGATTGAAAAAAATAACTTCATGGTTCTGACCAAAATTTAATCCGGATCAAAAGTAATTAAATGTTTTACGATCCTAAAAAGCTTTTTCGCCAAAATATTTCATGAACTGAACCCGCTCCCATGCCTGAACAGATGAAACAGACTGGCTTAATGTTCCTTTAAAATCATTCAATGAGGCATATCCGTTCTGATCCATCCAGTTCGAAATGCCATTGTTCATTTCTGTAATCGCTCCGGGCCCTTCTTTGTAAAGAACCGATGCAATCTGCACTGCAGAAGCGCCTGCAAATATAAATTTCAGGGCAGTTTCGGCAGTATGAATTCCTGTTGTTGCCGCAAGATTGCAGACCAATCCACCCGATAAAATTCCAGTCCACCGCAATGGCAAAAGGTAGTCATCCGGAGAACTTAGAATGCCAGCTGTTATAATTTTCTGATGATTCACATCAATATCAGGAGAATAAAAGCGGTTAAAAACAGTAATTCCTGAAATTCCGGTCAGTGCCAGTTTCTGAACCATTTCGGCAAGATTGGAGAAATAGTGGCTTATTTTTATGCTTACAGGTATTTTAACTACCTGAATAACTTTGCTGATTGTTTCGAAATAAAACTGCTCGTTGGCCGAACCCGTTTTGTTAAAATCCGAAGGACTTGCAAACATGTTCAGCTCAATAGCATCGGCTCCGGCATCTTGTATTTTCCGTGCAAAAAGTGTCCATTCGCCCGAACTAATACAATTGATACTAGCAACAACCGGAACCGAAGTTTTGGCCTTAACATCGCTTATTAATTTCAGGTATTTTCTGATCGTCTCCTCTTTGATTACATAGTCAAAATAATCAAGATATTCCGGATCGGCAGTCAATTCAGTCCTCAGGTTTAATTCCTCCTGAAGCTCATGATAAATTTCCTCTTCGAAAATTGATTTCAGAACAATTGCTCCTGCTCCTGCTTCAGCCAGTTTTACAACTTGTTCTGCATGACCGGTCATGCTGCTGCTTGCTGCAATTACCGGGCTTTTTAATTCGAGTCCGAAAAAACGGGTTGATATATTTGCCATGATTAAATGATTTACAATTTAATAATTTACAATTGACGATTAAGTTATTCGATCAAAATAGTAAATAGTAAATGAAAAAATAGTCAATTTATTTACTTTTTAAGTATTCATCCATGTTTGCAGCAGCTTTACGGCCGTCGCCCATCGCCAAAATAACGGTTGCCCCGCCCCTTACAATATCGCCACCGGCAAATAATTCAGGAATCGAACATTGCATGGTTTCCTCGTTTACCACAATGGTTCCCCAGCGGGTAACTTTCAGGTCTTTTACTTCGGAAGGAATGAGCGGATTGGGCGAAACCCCAACTGCCACCACCACCAAATCAACCGGAATGTCGTATTCAGAGCCTTCAATCACAACCGGACTGCGACGTCCCGAAGCATCCGGCTCTCCAAGTTCCATCCTTTGAACCCGCATCCGGTTAACCTTTCCCTTTTGGTCGGCAAAGTATTCAACCGGATTAGTCAGATTGAGAAATTCAATACCTTCTTCTTCAGCATGATGAACTTCTTCGACACGGGCTGGCATTTCGTGGCGCGAACGTCGATAAACAATCATTGCCCTTTCGGCGCCCAGCCGTTTGGCAGTGCGAACCGAATCCATCGCGGTATTTCCACCGCCGATAACGGCTACACTTTTCCCTTTAATAATCGGAGTATCAAATTCGTCGCTGGCAGCATTCATCAGGTTTACCCTTGTCAGGTATTCGTTTGATGAAAGAATGCCATTGTAATTTTCGCCGGGAATATTCATAAACCGTGGAAGTCCGGCGCCACTTGCCACAAAAAAGGCCTGAAAGCCTTCCTCCTTCAAATCATCGAAACTGGCAGTTTTACCAACAATAAAATTACGCACAAACTTTACACCCATCTGTTCGAGGTTGTCAAGTTCAACATCCACAATTTTATTCGGAAGCCTGAATTCGGGAATACCATATTTTAACACCCCGCCAATTTCGTGCAGCGCTTCAAATACTGTAACATCGTAGCCCAGTTTTATCATATCGCCGGCAAACGAAAGCGATGCTGGCCCCGAACCAATGGCAGCTACTTTAATTCCGTTGGGAGCAGCTACTTCGGGAACCGACATTGAACCGCTTTCGCGCTCGTAATCGGCCGCAAAACGTTCAAGATGACCAATTGCAACCGGATCTTTCTTTAGCTTTTGTGTATAAAAACAAGTTGCTTCGCATTGTTTTTCCTGTGGGCAAACACGTCCGCAAACTGCCGGAAGCGCCGAAGTTTCTTTCAGCGTTTTTGCTGCTTCCAGAAACTCGCCCTGCTCAATGTATTTAATAAATTTCGGGATATTAATGCTCACCGGACAACCCTCGATACAGGTCGGATTTACGCAATCCAGACACCGTGAAGCTTCTGCTACAGCCTGTTGCGCCGAAAGTCCGGTATTCACTTCCCTATCCTGATAACGAATACGAACAAAAGGATCGAGCTCGGGCATTTGAGTCCGTGTTTTTGCAGTACGATCTTTATTGGCAATTTTCTTTCGCAGCTGGGCGCGCCATTCTTTTTCGCGCTCTATCTGAAGATATTCTTTGTTTGTTGACATCATTTAGGGTTTAGTTGAATTTAAACATACCGTTCGCTGGCCATTTTTTCTTCGTCGGAATATCCACCAAGACGCATGATTAATTCATCAAAATCGATCTGGTGAGCATCAAATTCAGGTCCGTCGATGCAGGTAAACATCGTCCGTCCGCCAACGCTGACACGGCAGGCTCCGCACATCCCGGTTCCATCGACCATAATTGCATTTAAACTTGCCTGCGTAGGAATATTGTATTTTTTAGTCAGCAACGAAGTAAATTTCATCATCACAGCCGGCCCAATGGCGATACATTCGTTCACCGTTTCGCGCTGAATAACCATCTCTGCACCGGCAGTAACCAATCCTTTGGTTCCATAAGATCCGTCGTCGGTCATCACAATTACTTCGTCCGACCATTTACGGATGTCGTCTTCCAGAATAATCAGGTCTTTATTGCGGGCCGCGATAATTGAAATAACACGGTTGCCTGCTTTTTTGAATGCCTCAACAATGGGCAACATGGGCGCAACCCCCACTCCACCGCCACAAGCCAGAATAGTTCCGGGTTTGTGAATATGGGTGGCTTTTCCAAGCGGACCAACCAGATCGAGAATTTGATCACCGGCATTCAGTTCAAAAAGTTTTGCTGAACTGACACCCATTTTCTGAACCACCAAAGTGATTGTTCCTTTCACCGAATCGGCATCGGCAATGGTAAGCGGAATTCGCTCACCTTTTTCATCAACACGCAAAATCACAAAATGGCCGGGCTTTCGCGAACGTGCAATTCGCGGAGCATCGACAACAAATTTGGCTACTTTTTCAGAAAAAAGAACCTTCTCTACTATCTGGTTCATTCGTTTGGTTTTATAATTTGACCGCCAAAAATAACCAAGAACAAATAATATACATCTATAAAACTTATCTTTTTTGACCGCAAGGCTCTTTTTCAGAGTTACTCGTAAATTGAGTCGCAATTTTTGGATCCCGAAGTTAAATGAAAGTTTAAAATCGACCCATCCGTAAAAAAATCATGTATATGAAAATGGAATGTAATATCTTTAAAGTTTTGTTTGTACGCAGGGAAGCAAATAAAAATTGAACAAGAAAGAATTACTATACAATTTAAATTCAAGGAATTGGCACAGGAGTTTATAATCGGGTTAACAGAACACCGCGCTGTGGGCAGCATTTTCGTGCCCCTGCTTATAGAAAAAGAAAAGTCGTATTACAAGGTTACCCGTGTGGTAAAATTGCGCGATGTAAAAAGCGGAGAGGTCGTTCTATCCGATCAGGAGTTAGAAATGCTTAAATTGATCGAAAACTACAGCGACGAAATATTGGTTAAAAAATTTTCAAAGAAAGCCGATCAACCAAGTTTTTTCCAGAACCTCGATAAAGACTTGTTCATAAATCATATCAGTCCGTACATCGAAAAGTACATTTACAGAACCATACTTCTGTTGATGAAAGGCAATACGCGTTTGTTTTTCAAGCAGGCAAAATATGCAAATCTGTACGACGAAGATGAAATAAAAATTAACCGCCAATATTCTGATTGCACATTCTATTTCAACCGCACCGAAACAGGCACAAAATACCACCTCAAAATTTCGCACGAAGGAAAAGAGATTAATCTGCTGCATAAAAACATAAAGATGGCCAGCACGCAACCTTGCAGTTTCGTGTATCTCAATTATTTATACACCTTCAAGCACCTTTCGGGGAAAAAACTCGTTCCTTTCCTGACAAAAGATCAACTCACCATTCCACTTCAGGCCGAAGAAAAATATTATCAGTCGTTTATACTAAATACAATCAGGGATTTTGAAGTAAAAGCAAGCGGTTTTACAATTGCTGAAAGCCAGCCACCCCGAAAAACAATACTTTCGCTGGAACAGGATCTGGCTCTGCAACCGGTACTGATTGTAAAATTTAAATACGAAAACAGCCAATACCTGGCCGATGCCGTTTCGAGTGTTTTTGTAAGCCTCGAAAATAAGGATGGAAACTACCTCTTCAAAAAATTTGTGCGCGACCGTAAATGGGAAGATGAACAACTCGCCAGCCTAAAAAAACTGGGATTAAAGTACAAAAATGGTTTATGGAACCCTGAAGAGGACAAACAAAAAACCGAAACCGAAAATTATTACCGGGGCATCGAATGGCTGACGGGAAACAGCGAACAGCTGAAAGCTCTGGGATTTCAGATTCAGCAAAACAAACTTGCAAAAAGATATTTCACCGGAACTCAAACACTTGATATTCAGATTAAAAACAACGAAGACTGGTTCGATATTTATGCCATTGTAAAGTTTGGCGAACATCAAATTCCATTTATCCGACTCCGGAAATATATTTTGAAAAATATTCGCGAATTCGAACTCCCTTCAGGAGAAATTGCCATTTTGCCACTCGAATGGTTTGCCTCGTACCGCGATATCTTTCCTTTTATAAAACTTGAGGGAAACACAATGAAGCTCAAAAAGCATCATTATCAACTACTTCAGGATAAAATAAAAGGAATCGACCAGAATTACTTTCAGAAACTTGGGCAAATTAATTCGGTTTCGAATGTACAGGCGGAAATTCCGAAAGGACTTAAAGCTACCATGCGAAATTATCAGACCGAAGGTTATTCGTGGATGGTGCAACTTTTTGAAAACCAGCTTGGCGGTTGTTTGGCCGACGATATGGGTTTGGGGAAAACCTTGCAGGCACTGGCTCTTTTACTGAAATTAAAGAAAGAATCAAGTTTTCCGGTATTGCCCAAAATCGGAACTGACAACCAGCTGCAAATGTCGCTGTTTGATTCGGAGGAACCATCTGCTCCGGTACAACCTGCATCGCTGATCGTGATGCCGACCTCGCTAATTCATAACTGGGAAAATGAAATACATAAATTTGCGCCTTCGCTAAAAATCTACAAGCACGTAGGCGCTCTTCGGAACAAAGCACAAAAAATGGCACAGTCGGTCGCTTATTACGATGTAATACTGACTACTTACGGCACTTTGCGCAACGATTACGAAATGCTCCGGATGTACGAATTTTTCTACCTGATTCTTGATGAGAGCCAGAACATCAAAAATGCTTCGTCGAAAACATACAAAAGTATTCTCGAAATCAGATCGAAACACAAGCTTGTAATTACCGGAACTCCGATTGAAAACTCTTTATCAGATTTATGGTCGCAATTTAATTTCCTGAACCGTGGATTACTTGGAAGCCTTCCGTATTTCAAGCGCGAATTTATTACCCCGATCGAAAAAAAGAACGATCAGGAGCAACAGGAGAAACTGCAAAAACTGATTCGTCCGTTTGTTTTGAGGCGAACCAAAGAAGAAGTTGCGAGCGATTTGCCGCCATTGACAGAACAAATAAGGTATTGCGAAATGACCGATGAGCAGAAGGAAATTTATGAAACCGAAAAATCGGCGATCAGAAATGCTATTTTGCAAAACATTGAAGCAAACGGTATTAATAAATCGGCGCTGGTAGTTTTACAGGGATTGACCAAACTTAGGCAACTGGCCAATCATCCATCGCTAATAACTCAGGATACAGAAGCCGAATCGGGAAAATTCAACGAAATATACCGCTGTTTGAAAAACCTGGTGGCCGAAAAGCACAAGGTTCTCATATTCTCGTCGTTTGTCAAACATTTGAATTTGCTTCAGGCAAAAATAGAATCGAAGAACTGGAAATACTCGTTACTGACCGGGAAAACGACTGATCGGCAGGAAGTTATCCGGCAGTTTCAGGAAGATCCCGATAACCATATCTTCCTGATTTCGCTTAAGGCGGGTGGCGTTGGCCTAAACCTAACATCGGCCGATTATGTTTTCATCATCGATCCGTGGTGGAATCCGGCTGCCGAAAATCAGGCGATTAACCGCGCCCACCGCATCGGACAGAACAAAAAAGTATTCGTTTACCGTTTTATTACCGAGGAGTCGATCGAAGAAAAGATACAAACACTAAAATCGAAAAAATCGGCACTGGCAGAAAAATTCATCAGCTCGAACAATCCGGTTACAGCCATCACCGAAGAAGAAATTATGAGTTTATTCAGTTAGAATCAGTTTAATAATCTTAATGAATATCCGTAATCTTACCCAATGTCATAAAAGTCATTTGGCGGTCATTAAGTTGCCTTGAAACTACAACAGGATGACAATAAATGGCCACTATTGACCGACGAAAAATGCCTAAAGGTAGGCAAACGTACAATCATTTAACATGTCATTATTCAAATCTCAAAGGTTCGGGGCCACGCGGCTGAAATGAATAAAATCTGGATTTCGAAATTTCTTCAAGAATAAAGCCAGCTGCGCTAACATCGCTCGGATGGTTTGGGTAAAAAGCAAGCCGGAGCTGAATGGTCTTGAAAATAAGGTTTTCATTCCTGATTCGGATTCCGGCGCCAATACCTGCGAAATATTCCTGTGTAAAAATTGACTTGCCCGAGGGGCCAACGATGCCCATGTCGAGAAAATAAAATAACGCGGTCTGAAAATTCAGGATAGACCTTTTCTGAAAAAATACGTTTTCGACATTGAAAGTCAAACGCTGTTTCCCTTTTTCGATGCGGCTTCCGAAACCTCTGATGCCAATTGCATCGCGCAAATACAAATCCTCAATCTCAAAGCGGTTAATTCCCTTTGTATAATTTAGTTTAATGAATTGGCGCACCTGGTGATTCCAAACGACGAACAATGGCGAGATAAAATTGATCTTAAAATCGGCCATTCCCTGTTCGAGACCAGAATGTCGCCAAAAACTGCCCAAGCCGGCCGAAGTATATAAATAAAATGGTTTATTCCTGAAAAGATTTCCGGTGGATAAAAAAACATGAGAATACCAGCGGTCTCCAAATTCATTTTTATCGTACCCAAAAACCATTTCGTGCAAATAACCTTTGGGAATATCTTCAGTAATACCATAACTGTACACCTTGTAGTCGCGGATATACGACCGTTGTGAGAAGCTGATACTTCCTAAAAACAAAGTGCTGTTTGCAAAATACTGGTTATTATTAATATCAACAGGAGGCCGGTCATAAAACGATGAATATCTGACTCTTCCGGCAAGTGTTGTTTGAAAGCGACTATCATCCGGATTGATTCCGAGTTTTAAACGCCGCCCATACCAGCCATCCAGAAATAAATAATCAAGCGCATAGTTAGTTGTAACTCTGTCGTTCAAATTAATTTTATCGGATCTGAAACTTCGCAAAGCCGTTAATCCATAAGCAAAATACGATTGTGGCCGTAAAAAATCTCGTTCAAACGAAATAAATAATCCTTCACGTAAAAAGTTATTGGCGTAACCGGCTGTTAGATTTACGAAATTACCTTTCAGGTTATTAATGGAATAATAGGCCTCCATCCCCAAATGTGGAGTTTTTTCTGAATGCCCGATGAGTTTGAACCCGATTTCATGCCCAATACCCAAAATATTCTTGTCGTAAATACCCACCTCGCCCACATTTATACTGCTTAACGATCCGTTAATTCCAAAAGAGAAAACATCTTTTGTAAGAATCAAAATGTCAACGGTATTGTTAATTTTGGATTTTACGATAAACCTGACATCTTTAAGGTAAGGCAAACTGCGCAAAAAACGTTCATTGTCCATAATCAGATCAGGATCGAAAGCCTGACCTTCATTGATCCAGAGGTTTTTCCGGATTACATTTAAATTCGACTTTGAATGCATTTTATTGGCCATTTTTTCAAGCCACATATTTGTGGTTTTCGAAGTATCGTTAAAATCAGGACCAAAAACCTCAAGCGATTTTATCGAAATTGAACCTATTTGCTTATTCTTAAAGCTTTTGTAATATTCATACGACTGTAAATCCTTATTTGAAGAATCACTTCCTGAAGTAATCATATAATCATACAACCATTTTGTAATCCGGTATCGACTGGCTTTTACCTGAAGGCTGTCGTAAAATAACTTGGGATCTTTTGTTATTGCATCAGTATTCGTTGAATCTTTTTTGGAAATGACGGTCGCCATTCCGCTAAGATTCAAAACGCATAGAAGCAAAAGAGTTATCAAGATAAATTTCATAGCTACAGAAATCACCATTTCAAAGTTTTAAAATTATTTAAATAATTTGAACAATTACTTTAATTCTATTTCAAGATAAAATCGGATTATTGGTTGTATATATGAATGTAATTTTCCGTGTAGTACCATTCGGCGAACCTATTTTATTAAATTTGCGGCCAAATGTCAGGAATTAAAGAACTATATCGCAAAAATGCATACGGGGTTATGGGAACCCTGATATTTCATATTTTACTGGTAACCGGATTCTGGATTGCCGAGTTAAATCTGACTGTAAAAATAGAAAAGGAAGAAGCTATCTTGCTCGACTTTACAGCACCTGAAGAGACTAAAAAAATTCTGGAACCGGAATTAGAAA
>Ga0154413_1203_pt4 | contig 12130 bp, 11 predicted proteins | sample RifGroB2_FD_115917 | JGI IMG/M metagenome (GOLD analysis project Ga0154413, IMG submission 115917) | Bacteroidetes bacterium GWB2_41_8 | reverse complement strand
TTCAATTCGTGTTCCGTTCAGACAAGCCCTGAAATTCATTCCGGTACAAACCTGAAATGCTGTTTTTTTGGTTTCCATGCATACAAATCCGACAGAACCGTTTATTAGGGTAGATTTTTCGATCCAGAAATTTTCGTCGTAATTCGAATCCTCGTTCACCACATTTCCGTCGGTGTAGGGGGTAGCTGTAATTTTTCCTGAAAAATTGAGCGCTTTTACGGTGTAACGAATGGCGCCAATTTCCTGATCGGCAATACTTAAAAACCGTTTGGAATTTACCTCAAGCTCTTTTCCTGAAGTCAACTTAGCTACAAACCGGCGCGAAAGCAAACCCGATTTCATGTCGAGATCGCGGTAAAACGAAAGTATTTCGGCTTTGGCTAAATCCAATTCTTCGCCATCGACCAAAACGTTGATTCCGATCCAGTTGGTGGCATTCAGAATTTTGGCAAAATATTCGGGATAGCCGTTTTTCCACCAGCCAACGCGGGTTTTATCGGGATAATATACGCCTGCGACGTAACTGCCACGAAGCGAATCGCCGGTGTACTTTTCCTCGAAGTTGGCCCGTTGTCCGCTCCGCCCGTTGCCAATACTCAGCAAACTTTCGGTGACACGGTTTTCCTCTTGGTGAAATCCCTCTTCAATGATCTTCCACTCGTCATGTATGATGTAGTTTTTCATACGTTTAAATTTTAATCCTGAAGTGAATCAGGTATATTTTCAAATTGTTTCTTTTTCTATTGTTCTGTTTTTCAATCGATCATTCCATTCCGTCCGAAACAAGTAAAACGCTTCTTTCAACTTTTACTCGCGGACGGGTAAACTTCATTTTTTTTTCCCCGGGGCTACACCCCGGGCTAATATATTTTGCCCTTTCAGGGCGGAAAATATCGCAGGACAGTGCCCTAATCTTTTCCCCGTCGGGGGAATTAGAAGGGGGTTTTTAGCTTTTCCAGCGTAAATCCATCGAAACCAGGAATAACCAAATCTGCAAAACCAAGGGTTTCGGGGTCACCAATTCCGACACAGCGCATTCCTGCATTCCGGGCGGCCTCAATTCCGGCAATAGCATCTTCAAATACCACGCAGTTTTCGGGCAAAACACCCAGCCGTTCAGCGCCTTTCAGAAATACTTCAGGATTTGGTTTGGCTTCTGTAATGGAATTCCCATCGACCACCGCATCAAACATTTCAGTAAGTTGAATCCGGTCCAAAATCATCGGGGCGTTTTTACTGGCCGAACCCAATGCGATTTTTATCCCGTTATTTTTTAATTCCTGAAGGAATTCGGGAACTCCCGGAAGAATTTCTTCTGGAGTCATTTTTTCGATGTAACTCACATAAAGGGTGTTCTTTTTTTCAGCCATCGCTAGTTTTTCCTGCTCCGGAAACTGTAATCCTCCAATTTCGAGCAATATTTCGAGCGACGCCATGCGACTGACACCTTTTAAGCGTTCATTGTCTTCGTGGGTAAATTCAAAGCCCAGTTCTTCGGCCAAAGCCTTCCAGGCTATAAAATGGTATTTGGCGGTATCCACCACAACCCCGTCAAGATCAAATAAGCATGCTTCTATAAAGTTCTTAATCACGTATTTTTACTTTTAATTCATTTTTAAGGTGAATCACATTCCGTCCGAAATGAGGTTAACTCATTGTTTGTCAAATTACTTCGGACGGTTTTTCGTTCATCTTATCATTTTACTACAAATATTTCGCTCCTAACGGAGCTTTCAAACAAATACACCCACTGTGACTGATCACTTGTTACTTCTGATCAACATCATCGACAAACAATACGCTTACAGCGGCAATCAGCAATGATGCGCCACCCAAAAGAAGCGCGTAAATGGCGTGGCCGTGAAAGATTGTTTTGGTAAAAAAGCCGAGAATGCTGGCGGCCAGAATCTGCGGAATCACAATAAAAAAGTTGAAAATTCCCATGTAAGTTCCCATTTTCTGCGCAGGAAGCGAACCTGTGAGAATTGCGTAGGGCATCGACAAAATACTGGCCCAGGCAATTCCAACGCCCAGCATCGAAACAACTAGCAGGTTCGGGTCTTTCACGATATAGAACGAAGCCAGTCCCAATCCGCCACAAACAAGTGCAATGGCATGGGCCATTTTTCGGCTTGTCCATTTTGCCAGCCAGGGAAGCCCGAATGCTACCACTGCAGCAAAACCGTTGTAAACCGAAAACAGGATTCCAACCCAATCGGCGCCATCGTTGTAAAGTTTCGAAGCGGTATCGCTGGTTCCGTAGATGTGGCTGGTAACTGCCGAGGTAGAATAAATCCATAAGGAAAACAGTGCGAACCACGAAAAGAACTGAACAATGGCCAGTTGTTTCATGGTTTTTGGCATGTTCATCAGGTCGGTAATCACCTCAACAAAACCGTTGTGAACCAAGCCCTGCCGGGTGTACCAGGCCGAAATCAGTAAAATCAGTCCAAATGCGCCCAAGCCAACTGACAAGATGTACAATTCTTTTTCCCAGCCCATTTGCTGAATGAGTAAACTGCCCAGGAGACCAACGACCAGCAAAATCAGACCATTCCGGATAAAACCCGGAAGAAGATTTTTAGCAGATGTCCGTTCTGGTTCTTCCATTTGAGCCGATTGTTTTTGTTCGGCTTCAAATTCGGTTAGTTCTTCGGGCGAATACTCTTTGGTCGAAAAAACGGTCCACAGAACGGCCAGCAGGAAAACGGCGCCACCCAGGTAAAATGAAAGTTTCACCGATTCCGGAATTTTCTCTCCGGCTTCGGCCACATTCGAAATCCCAAACCAGTTGGTGAAAGCGTAGGGTAAGGCCGATGCAACGACTGCACCTGTACCGATGAAAAAACTCTGCATGGCAAAACCAGAAGTTCGCTGTTCGCCCGGCAACATATCGCCCACAAAAGCCCGGAAAGGCTCCATCGAAATATTGATCGATGCATCCATCATCCAGAGCATTCCGGCGGCAATCCAGAGCGAGGGGGAATTAGGCATGATGATAAGGGCAAGCGAGGCCAAAATAGCGCCTGCCATAAAATAAGGTCGGCGTCGGCCAAATCGTCCCCAGGTTTTGTCGCTCAAATAACCAATAATGGGTTGTACCACCAAGCCTGTGACCGGGGCGGCAATCCACAAAATGGGAATGTCGTCAACATTGGCGCCAAGGGTTTCGAATATGCGGCTCACATTGGCATTCTGCAGGGCAAAGCCAAACTGTATGCCCAGAAAGCCAAAACTCATGTTCCAGATTTGCCAAAAACTTAAAGCAGGTTTTTTCTTCATTTTCGATTTAGAATTAATTGGTTTATTTGATGGAATGTGCAAATACTTTGGCAAATAACCAAAACAACACTTTTTCTACCGGATCAGGCAACTGGCCTTATCGAAGCAAAAAAAACAACACCATCAAATGTGTGGAATCAATTGTGCGATTAGCCCGAAAGAATTTTCGGGAAACCGAATGAAGTAGTAAATGGAATTAACGAAAAACGGAATTAACTGCACAAATATAAAGAAGGTTTTTCCAGAAATCCAAATCCATGATTTGCGCAAACGCCTTATTTATCGGGCAAAACAGCGTGTTTTAGATAAAAAACCCTCATTGCAAACGTTTGCAGACATAAGGCAATATTTTTCAAAATATTTTGATCTGTGGCTTATTCTAAACTATTAATCTGTATTAACTAAGGATTAAGTATCTACATTTATACTTTTTCATAAATAATTATACGAATATTGTTGTTTTGTAGCAAATTCGTATATTCGTATTGATTTTTGTAAAAAGCAAATCATGAAAGAAATCTCACAAAACAAAAAATACCTCGATATTATTCAGGCTGCGCGCGTGTTGTTTTGGAAACACGGTTTCAAGCGCGTGTCGATCGAGGAGATTTGCCGGGAAGCCAAAACCAGCAAAATGACTTTCTATAAATTTTTTGCAAATAAATTGGAGCTAGCCAAAGCGGTGTTCGACTTTGTAGTAGATGATTCGGTGGCAATCTTTAAAACTGTTTTGCATGAAACGACCTCTGCATCGGAGTTAATTGGCCAAATGCTGCAAATGAAAAAAGAGGGAATTCACGAGATCAGTAAAGAGTTTATCACCGATTTTTATACCAACCCTGAATTGGGCTTGAAAGATTACATCGAAGAAAAAACCCGCATAGTTTGGGCCGAAATGATTGGCGATTTCAAGTTGGCACAAGAACGTGGAATTTTACGCAAAGACCTGAACATCGAATTCTTCGTTTATTTCACCCAGAAATACAGTGACTTGCTGAATGATCCGTATTTGAAAACGATCTATCCAAATCCACAGGATTTGATTATGGAACTTACAAGGTTTTCGGCTTACGGAATTTCGCCTCACGAAGGTGCAGAGCACCGTTAATATTTGTAGCTTAGATAAGGTATATTACACAAAAGGTGCATCGCACCGGAATATGATAAAAATTGAATTCAAGGACGAATATGTATTTGAATTTTATGATGATGTGGGTTGGGAAAAATATTTCGGTGCGACGCACCTTTCAAGGCTTTTAACCGGCTTTTTGCTACAAATATTCTGCGGCTCTGCCGCTGCCTGTAAGAAATGAGCGATATCGTAGTTATGAATTAAATGAAAATACTTAGGCACATATTATTAGTTTTCAACGTCATTCTGGTTCACAATCTGAACGCGCAAAACCTTGAATTTAAAGGTCAGGCATCGGCATGGGCCAACTTCAACCCAAACAATGATTTGAAACTTTGGGGCGGGGCACGTTACCTGCCGCAACTCAATTTCAAGTTGGGTGAGCCCTCGAAAAGCCTGTTTGATTTTGAAGCCTCGGCCAATCTGAACGGAACCTTGGGCACCCTTCCCTTCGAAAATAATTACACCGACGGAAGCCTCAAACCATACCGTTTGTGGGCCCGCTATTCAACCGAACAGCTCGAAATCAGGGCCGGATTGCAGAAAATAAACTTTGGTTCGGCATCCATGATTCGTCCACTCATGTGGTTCGATCAACTCGATCCGCGCGACCCATTGCAACTCACCGATGGCGTCTGGGGCGTTTTGGGCCGCTACTATTTCCTGAACAACGCCAACCTGTGGATGTGGGTGCTTTACGGGAACGAAAATCCCAAAACCTGGGAGATCGGCAACACCAGCCAGCGCCAGCCAGAATTTGGCGGCCGGTTCCAAATGCCCGTACCAAAAGGTGAAATGGGGATTTCGTACCATCACCGTTTATCCGACACGAATAATCTGGATACATTGGTGACCCTTAACGATATGGTTCCTGAAAACCGCATTGGTTTGGATGGTAAATGGGACGTGGGCGTTGGGCTTTGGTTCGAAGCGGTCTGGCTCAATAAAACGAAAAACGTGGGCAATTTCACCAATCAGACCTCACTTAGTGTTGGAACCGATTACACTTTCGGAATTGGTAACGGACTGAATGTCATTTATGAACAGTTGCTGTTTGCCTACGATGAAAAACCTTTCCGCATCAATGATCCGTTTGTCTTTTCCACACTTTCTCTCAATTATCCGTTCAGTCTGAACGACAATCTTAGCGCGATGATGTATTACGACTGGATCAACAAGGGCGTTTACAACATTGTGACATGGAACCACCAGTTCAGGAATTTTACGTTTTATTGCATGGGTTTCAGCAATCCCAGGCAGTATCGAATACCACTCACCGCCAACGATATCAACCTGTTCGCCGGAACTGGCATGCAGGTAATGCTGGTTTTTAATCATTAAAATATTCGGTTTATGGAAAACTCCGCTATCATTCAAATCAATCAGCTCATCAAACGGTTCCCCATCGGAAAGGGTGAGTTTACCGCACTGAAAGGAATTAACCTGAACTTCGGGACAGGTGAATTTGCCGGGCTTATTGGTCCCAGTGGCTCCGGAAAAACCACACTGCTCAATATCATCGGATCGCTCGATATGCCCACGGAAGGAGAGGCTATTGTGCTAGGAAAATCTATTTCCAAATTGAGTGCTAAAGAGTCGGCCAAATTGCGCAAAGAGAACCTGGGTTTTATTTTCCAGAGCTACAATCTGTTGCAAGTACACACGGTTTTCGAAAACGTGGAATTCCCCTTGTTGCTTCTGGATTACACCACTTCGGAACGCAAAAAAATGGTAATGGATGCGCTGGAATGGGTGGGCCTGACCGACAAAGTAAAATCGAAACCGCCACAACTTTCCGGAGGAGAATGCCAGCGTGTGGCCATTGCCCGCGCCATGGTGAAAAAGCCCTCATTGGTGTTGGCCGATGAACCAACCGCCAACCTCGATGCTGCAAACTCGCACAACATACTGCAAACCATGCTGAACCTGAATCGTGATCTGAAAACCACCTTCATTTTTGCTACCCACGATGAAAAAGTCATCGGTTACCTGAAACGTAAAATCTTCCTGAAAGACGGATTGGTCGATCATGAAGAATGGATAAACCAGTAAAACAGTGCAATTATGAAAATAGCTTTTAAACTGGCTTTCCGAAATCTGATAGGCGCAGGGTTACGCACATGGTTAAACGTAATCGTGTTGTCGTTTTCCTTCGTGGTCATTATCTGGATGAAGGGAATTCTGGTGGGCTGGGACCATCAGGCCAAAAACGATATGGAACAGTGGGAAATAGGCAAAGGCCAGTTCTGGCACAAGCAGTACGACCCGTACGATGCGTTTACCATTACCGATAGCCATTCAGAAATTCCTGAAGAATTTAAGCCTGAAATTGAAAAGGGAAAATTGGTGCCTATGCTCTTTGCGCAGGGAACCATTTACCCACAGGGCAGGATGCAACCGGCTATGATTAAGGGGATTCCGGCCGATCAAACTTTACTAAAGATACCAACGCACCAGCTTGATTCGGAGACCGATGCCATACCTGCCATTATTGGGGAGGTTATGGCACGTTCGAGCCACCTTGAAAAAGGGAGCCGCGTTGTTTTGCGCTGGCGCGACAGCAAAGGCACCTTCGATGCTGCTGAAATTGAGATTGTTGATGTTTTCTCGACCACCGTGCCCACCATCGATGTGGCACAAGTTTGGATCGACTTGGAAACCATGCAGAAAAAACTATTGCTTCCTGAACAGGCCACGCTTTTCAGCTTTGCAAATGTCGAAGAAAACCGCACCGAAGTTGGCGACTTCAAGCTAAAAACAAAGAAAGAGTTGACTGCTGAAATTGATGCCATGATCAAAACCAAAAATAAAGGGCAATCGGTTTTCTATATCATTCTATTGCTGCTGGCCATGCTGGCGATTTTCGATACCCAGATTTTATCCATTTTTCGCAGGCAAAAGGAGATAGGAACCTACGTTGCCCTGGGTTACACCCGGCAGCAAGTGGTGGCTCTGTTTACTGTAGAAGGGGCAATGCACGCCGTTTTGGCTGCAGCTTTGGCGGCTGTTTACGGAATTCCGTTTTTTATCTGGCAAGCCAAAGTCGGCTTTACCGTTCCGATGGATACCAGTGAATTTGGGATGGCCATTGCGCCTACTATGTACCCGATTTACAGCATGGGACTGATTCTTTCCACGACCATAATTGTGCTTTTGACCACTTCGGTGGTGAGTTACTGGCCGGCACGCCGCATCGCAAAAATGAACCCAACTGAAGCTTTAAGGGGGAAAATACAGTAGGAGTGAGAAAGTTATAAGTTCATAAAGTTAAAAGTTCATAAAGTTGAAAACTAACAACATGGAGAATAAAGAGTTTGCAAAAGGGTTGGAGTTGCGGACAAAAAAGTTTGCAATTTCGATATTGAGTTTATTGGGAAAGTTGCCAAATACCGTTGAAGGGAAAGTTGTGAGAAACCAGGTTTCGAAATCGGGAACCAGTGTTGGCGCTAACTATCGAGAGGCAAATCGCGGCAGAAGTAAGGCAGATTTTGCAAGCAGGATTAAAATTGCCGAAAGTGAAGCAAGCGAAACTGCTTTCTGGCTTGAAATCATTCAGGAGATGAAATGGACTGAAGAGCTTAAACTTCAGGGATTATTGAAAGAGTGCAACGAATTACTTGCAATCTTTACTTCCATCAGCAAAACCCTAAAATCCTAACTCTATGAACTCTAAGTACTTTATGAACTCTATGAACTTCAACAGTAAATACATAAAGCTATGATACGATTCTTGCTAAAAGGATTGTTGCGCGACAAAAGGCGCAGCCTGATGCCCATACTAATTGTTGCGGTGGGCGTAACGTTGAGCGTTTTTCTTCATGCTTATATTACGGGCTTGATGAACGATTCGATAGAGATGAACGCCAAATTGAGTTTTGGACATGTGAAAGTGGTAACCAAATCGTTTGCCGAAAACATCAGCCAAATGCCGACCGATCTGGCGCTGCTCGAAACCGGTGCATTGAAAGAAAAACTTAGTCAGAAATTTCCGGATGTTGCGTGGGTGGAGCGCATCCAGTTTGGTGGTTTGATTGATGCTCCTGATGAAAACGGCGAAACCAAAGCTCAAGGACCTGCGATAGGAATTGGCGTTGATCTACTTTCGGGAAAATCGGGCGAAGCAGAGCGGATGGGCATGGCTAAATCGTTGGTGCGCGGACGTTTACCCGAAAATAAAGGCGAAATACTGCTAAGTGAACTGTTCTCGAGAAAGTTGGGCGTAAATCCCGGTGACAAAATCACGCTGATTGGTTCGACCATGAATGGCGCAATGAGTTACTACAACTTTATTCTGGCCGGAACGCTTTCGTTTGGCGTTCAGGTAATGGACAAGGGAACCATCATTGCTGATATTGAAGATGTTCGCCTGGCGCTCGACATGGACGATGCAGCCACTGAAATTACAGGATTTTTCGATTCAGGCTACTTTTCGGCTGATCTGGCTGCAGATGTAAAAGAAAAGTTTGCATCGAATTTTCCAAATCCTGAAAATGATGAATACGCTCCGGTAATGTTATCGCTCAAAGATCAGGGAAGTATGGGGCAGTTTGTCGATTTGTCAAACACGATGGGCGCCATAATCACCTTTGTATTTATGCTGGCCATGTCGCTGGTTTTGTGGAATGCCGGATTGCTCGGAGGAATACGCCGTTACGGTGAGTTTGGCATCCGGCTGGCCATGGGCGAAGAGAAAAAACATGTCTATCGAACGCTGGTTTACGAATCGGTAATGATTGGGATTGCCGGATCTGTTGTTGGTACCACAATCGGACTGTTCTTTGCCTGGCTAATGCAAACTTATGGATTAGATCTGGGTGATTCGATGAAAGGTTCGTCGATGATGATGCCCACCATTATCCGTGCCCGCATCACGCCAGTTGATTTGTACATCGGATTCCTGCCCGGAATTGTATCGACCGTAATTGGCGCAATGCTTGCCGGAGTTGGCATATATAAACGAAAAACCTCGCAACTGTTTAAAGAGCTGGAGGCGTAAAATTTTTATGTGTCTGATTAGTTGCTTGATACTTTGACTCACCCCAAGCCCTGCAAGCAGAGCTTCCCCCTCTCTTTAAAGAGAGGGGAGGAGTAAGCAAAGCGCACTCGGGGTGAGTCATTAAAATAAAAATTTACATTTTTGAAATAACGCTAATATTACGATATGAAAACATTGATCATCTTAATATTCACCATCCTCTCGATGGTCAACTTTGCCACTCCCGATGCAACCGAAATCCTGAAAAAAGTGGACAAAAACCTTTCGTCGGACAACCGGGTGATGGAATCGTCGATTACCATTCAGGGGAAACGTGGTGCGCGAACGATTACCTCGAAAACCTACGCGATGGGCGATAAGAAATCGTTTACCGAATACCTTTCGCCTGCCCGCGAACAGGGAACCAAAATGCTGAAACTCGAAAACCAGCTTTGGATTTACTCTCCATCGACCGACCGCATCATCCAGATTTCGGGTCACCTGTTGCGACAGTCGGTGATGGGCTCCGACCTCTCGTACGAAGACATGATGGACGACCGCAAACTGACCGATATTTACACGGCAAAAGTGCTGGGTGAAGAAGAAATGCATGGCCGTAAAACTTACCTGATTGAACTTACCGCCAAAGTGACCGATGTAGCCTACCACTCACAAAAAATGTGGGTGGATGCAGAACGTTTTGTTCCGCTAAAACAAGAACTGTACGCCAAAAGCGGACAATTGCTCAAACGTTTGGAAATGAAGGATGTCATTCAGGTTAAAGGCCGGTGGTTTCCTGCGACTGTAGTTTATAAAGACATGCTGAAAGAAGGCGACGGCACCGAATTCAAGATTACCAAAATCGATTTCAATGTTGAAATTCCGGAGTATATTTTCAGCAAGGCAGCGTTGAAGAAGTGAACTTAACTTTTAAGCAACTGTTGGATTTTGCAGTTCGGCATTAATTTATAAGATGCCATTCAAGAAGAAGGGAAAATCTTATCTTTGATAATCAAAACCATGGTTTGCGAATGAATTTAAATATTGATAAAGATATTGCTCTTGGATTGTCAAGATCGCTGTTTTGGGATGTCGATCCGGAAACAATCGATCCAAAAAAACATGTATTGTTCATCATCGAACGGGTTTTAACAAGGGGGAGCTGGGATGAATTTCAGAAAATTATAGCTTATTATGGAAAAGATTCTGTTGGTTCATCAGCCACTCAAATCAGACATTTGGATAAAAAAACGCTTTCATTTTGTGCCAGTTATTTTAACATCTCAATAGAAAAATTCAAATGTTATACACAACAACAGTTGCACCAAACACATTGGGATTATTAACCGAATTGATGGATAAACCTTACTTGAAGGGTTTTTGTCTTGTTGGTGGAACAGCATTGTCGCTACAAATCGGACATCGAATATCTATTGATCTTGATATGTTTACCAATGCGCCTTTTGATGTAAATGAACTTAAATCAAAATTGGACGACGATTATCCTGTTTTTCAGGTATTACTTGAAAGTCAGAACTCATTAATAACCAACATCAACAATATTAAAGTAGATTTTATCCGTTTCAAGTATGGATTTACCTACCCAATTATTACAGAAAAAGAAATCAGATTAGTTGATATTAAAGACATTGCCCCCATGAAATTGGATGCAATTACAGGTAGAGGAAAGAAAAAAGACTTTTATGATTTGTACTTCCTACTGAAAAAATACGCTCTCCCTAAAATACTTGATATGTATCAGGTTAAATATCAACACACTACCATTTTTCATGTTATAAAAAGCATCACCTACTTTCATGAAGCAGATACAGAGCCAGATCCTGTTATTATTGACAAAAGTGTAACCTGGATTAGGGTCAAAAAAAAGCTGATCGAAGAAGTTAACAGGCTTTAATTTTACTTATTCCTTCAGCGAGCTTCCTCTCACAATCAAATCAGCTTTCAGTACTTTTATTTCAGGAACATATTCATCTTCGTCGGATAATATCCGGTGAAAAAGCATTTCCGCAGCGGTGGTTCCCATTTCGTACCCATGCTGATCGACCGATGAAAGATGCGGATCGGTGATTCCGGAGAAACGGCCGTCTGAAAATCCGACAATTGAAATTTGATCAGGAATCTTGTACCCTCGTTTCTGAATGGTTTGCATGGCTCCAATGGCAGTCAGGTCGTTAACCGCAAAAACTCCATCGGGAACAATACCGGCATCCAGCATTTCACCAACTGCATTTCGGGCTTTTTCGAATGTGTCGGCTTCAATAATCAGGCGGTTGTCAACAGGTAATCCAGCTTCGGCCAGGGCATTCAGGTAACCCTGCAGTCGTTCGCGCCCGATTATAAGGCTTTGTGGTCCGGCAAAGTGTGCAATTCGTTTACGTCCGGTCTCAATTAAGTGGCGGGTAGCTTTGTAAGAGGCTTCCATGTCGTCGATAATCACCTGATCGGCATTAATTTCAGGAGCAATGCGGTCGAAAAATACGAGTGGAATTCCTCCTTCCTGAAGATTAATAAGGTGATCGAATGTATTGGTCTCTTTTGAAATAGATACCAGAATTCCATCGACCCGGTGTGAAAGTAAAGTTCGGGCATTGGCTACTTCACGCTCAAAACTTTCGTTCGACTGACAGATAATAACAGTAAATCCCTTTTGAGAAGCAACATCTTCAATTCCACTAATGACCGATGAGAAGAAGTAATGTACAATTTCAGGAATAATTACC
>Ga0154413_1070_pt5 | contig 12132 bp, 8 predicted proteins | sample RifGroB2_FD_115917 | JGI IMG/M metagenome (GOLD analysis project Ga0154413, IMG submission 115917) | Bacteroidetes bacterium GWB2_41_8 | reverse complement strand
TGCAGTTCGCGCTGCAAAACCTGCATCCTGCGGTCAGGTGCATATTCAATATTTTTATCAGTAATAATTTCGCCTAAACTATCGAGCAGTAAAATCGGGATCGTGGTGTTCCGCTCCAGAATCGACAGCATAAAATTAAAGTCTTCGCCTGACGTAATGTCGTAATTTACAAGGCGTTTTGTTGCTTCGGCCCACAATTCCACATTTTTACGCTCTTCAACGGCCATCTTTTTAACCAGCCAGTTGGTATATAAAAATGAGCCGATGCCAATTACAACGGCCAAAACCAACAGAAGAATCTTCCAGCGACGTTTCTTTGAATAAAATTCCAAAATGAGGATATTAAATATTTATGCCCAATGAACGGTCGAACGTCAAAAAAAGTATTTTCCAGATCAATGATTCATTACAAACGATTTAGCGGTCAGATAAATACCTTGCTGGTCGAGCCCGTATTCCCGATGCAACTCTTCGGGAGTTCCGTGATCGATAAATTTATCCGGAATACCAATCCGTTTTATGTTTCCAGCGTACTTGTGATCGGCCATAAATTCAAGGATCGCGCTTCCAAATCCTCCCTGCAAAACGCCTTCTTCGATTGTAATAACATACTTAAAATTCCTGAAAACATGATGCAATGTTTCTTCGTCGAGAGGTTTAACAAACCGCATATCGTAATGAGCGGGCATAATTCCGTCTTTCTGAAGCATTTTAACTACTCTGCCTGTCTGAATACCAACAGTGCCAATGGTTAAAATCGCCAGGTCTGTTCCTTCAGAAAGCTGTCGGCTGCGGCCAATCGGAATAGCCTGCATGGGTTGGCGCCAGTCGATAACACAACCACAGCCACGCGGGTAACGGATTGAGAATGGCCCGTGATTTTCATTTTGGGCGGTAAACATCATATTTCTCAACTCAAGCTCGTCCATCGGGGCTGTTACGATCATGTTTGGAATTGAACGCATAAAAGCCAGATCGAATACACCGTGGTGTGTGGCTCCATCGGAACCTACCAGGCCTCCGCGGTCGAGACAAAATACAACCTGAAGGTTCTGTATCGCGACATCATGAATTATCTGATCATAAGCCCTTTGCATAAATGTTGAATATATATTGCAAAACGGGAGCATTCCCTGAATGGCAAGCCCGGCCGAAAACGTAACCGCATGTTGTTCTGCAATTCCTACATCGAAAGTGCGGTGGGGCATTTTCTCCATCATCATATTCAGCGAACAGCCTGTTGTCATTGCAGGAGTAATTCCAACAATCCGCTCATTCATTTCTGCCAGTTCAATAATTGTGTGGCCAAAAACATTCTGAAACTTGGGTGGCTTATTTACAGCACATTCGCAATCAAGAAGTTCGCCGGTAACTTTATCAAATTTCCCTGGTGAATGATATTGAGTTTGATTTAGTTCAGCTTGTTTGAAACCTTTGCCCTTTTTGGTGATCACATGTAATAGTTTTGGTCCCGGGATGTTTCTTAGGCTTTGGAGTACTTCTGCCAGATAAACAACATCATGCCCGTCAACAGGTCCGAAATAGCGAAAGCCAAGTCCTTCAAATAAATTTGACTGTTTGAGTAACATGGTTTTAATCGCATTCTCTGTTTTCTGAACCAAGCGGCGTGCTTTTGGCCCGAATCCGTTTAATTTTCCCAATCCGTCCCAGACGTCCTTTTTAATCCGGTTATAAGCCTGTGATTTAGAAATGTTCAGCAAATAATTGCTCATTCCGCCCACCACCGGGTCGATCGACATGTTGTTGTCGTTCAGGATAACCAACAGATCAGACTTGTTGACAGCTGCATTGTTCAGGCCTTCGAAAGCCATCCCGCCGGTCATTGCTCCATCGCCGATGACAGCCACAATTTTCCGGTCGTTTTCATGTTTCAGACTCGAAGCAACAGCCATTCCGAGCGCCGCAGAAATTGAGGTGCTCGAATGTCCCACACCAAAAGTATCGTAAATGCTTTCCGACGGTTTTGGGAAACCGCTGATGCCTTTGTTCTTTCTGTTTGTATGAAAAACGTCTTTTCGTCCGGTCAGGATTTTGTGGCCATAAGCCTGATGCCCCACATCCCAAACAAGCAGGTCGTGCGGAGTTTTGTAAATATAGTGTAAAGCAACGGTCAACTCAACAACTCCAAGGCTGGCGCCAAAATGGCCAGGATTGGTTGAAACCGCATCAATAATATAATTTCGAAGTTCGTCGCAGACTTCCGGCAACTGTTCTACCTTTAACTTTCTCAGTTCTGAAGGATCGTTTATCTGATCCAGCAAACTTTCTGTTTTCTCAAGCATCAACTATCAATTTTGAATTCAAATATACAACTTATGACCTATAAAAAGCACGATATAAAAAGCTGAAAGCTCTTTTAGTTATGTTTCCTGGAATATATAATCGCGATTTTCATTGGTCTTCAAAGTTTTCACTTCAGATATGATCTCCTACAATTTATTTGCAATCACTCGGCAAAGTTCTATATTTACCCGACTAAAAACACGAGCCATGAATAAATTATTTTTCATTTCAGTAATTTTTCTGATGACGTCCTGTGTGTCGTCTAAAAAATTCAATCAGCTAACATCCGATTTTCAGACATCTGAAAACACTGTAGAGTCGCTCAAAGAACAGAATCAGTCGTTGAAAGTTCAGAATACTGAACTACAGAGTAAAGTAGAAAAACAGCTAAAAGATATTAACGAGCTTTCGGCCAAACTTGATGAAAGTACCCGTAATCTCAGAAATACGACAGAAAACAACCTGCGTCTCAGCCAAATGAACACAGAGCTTGAAGATCAGTTAAAAAGCATAAAAACAGGAAGTTCAGAAGAGATTGCACGTTTAATGGATAAGCTTCAGAAGACACAATCTGATTTGCAAAAACGAGAGGACAATCTGAAATTGGCGCAAAACGAGCTGGAACAACGCAGTACCCGAATGAGAGAACTCGAAGATGCGCTAAGCCAGAAGGACGAAGCGGTTAAACAACTCAGGCAAAAGGTGATGGATGCCTTGCTGGGATTCAATAACAAAGGCCTGACCATTCAGGAAAAAAACGGGAAAGTATATGTTTCGCTCGACGAACAGCTTCTGTTTAAAACCGGGCAGTGGGAAGTTGATCCTAAAGGACAGCAAGCTCTCACGGATCTGGCCGAAGTGTTGGGACAAAACCCGGATATCAATGTACTTGTTGAAGGCCACACCGACGATGTGCCAATGCGCGGAACCGGAATAGTGAAAGACAACTGGGACCTGAGTGTGATGCGGGCAACAGCTGTTACCCGAATTTTACTGAAAAATAAAGCGGTTGAACCCAAACGCATTACCTCGGCTGGCCGTGGTGAATTTTTTCCGGTTGACGAGCTGAAAACTGCCGAGGCCAGAAAGAAAAACCGTCGTACAGAAATCATTCTGACTCCGCGGCTTGATGAAATATTCAGGATTCTGGAAAATAACTGATCTGGATTATTCTAAATTCTGATCATTTTTCGGGTGCGATTTTTAAACCCGACAATTTCCCTATACCCAATTTGGGTAAGTAAATCGAGGGCGCTTTCGTAATGCCGCGCAATTTGGTTCGCGCTGTGTGCATCAGAACTAATGGTTACCGGAACATCGTGCCTGTAACACATTTCAAGCAACCTGGGCGACGGAGTAAACTCGCCGCAAGGCCTGTCGATTCCTCCTGTATTAAGTTCAACTACCAAATCATGCTGTTTAATTATTCTGATTGTGTCTTCAAAAAGCTTGTCCTGGTTGGTCTCCGGATAAACTCTGAATTTTTTGATAATGTCGAGATGCCCAATAATATCGAAAAGACCAGTGGCAGCGGCTCCCTGAATAAGTTCAAAATAATCGGCATAAAGCTGGTCGTTAGGCCATTTCCCTATCAGCGACTGATCTGTATCAAAATTCCAGTCGCCAATAAAATGCACCGAACCAATAACATAGTCAACCGGAATGCTATCGATTAAATCCTTTATCTCTGATTCGAAGCCTGGAAAATAATCCATCTCAATTCCGTACCTGATTTTTATCCAGTCTTTATACTTTGCCTTTAAATCAAGAATTTGTTCGGTCATTACCGGAATATCAACCAGCCTCATCGCCCATTCCACCGGTTTCAGACAAACATGTTCGCTAAAACCAATCTCATCAAGGCCTTTCGAAATAGCAACCCGAATCATTTCTTCATACGTATCGTTCCCGTCTGACAGGATTGTATGAGTATGGTAATCAACCATTCCAATCATTGGCTATTTTATTTCTTTTAATTTTATATTCCTGAACTGTGCCAATCCGCCATGATCCTGAAGTCCGATCTGACCCTTTTTTGCCATTCCGTAGTATGGGTAGTCATTCCATTTCCCGTTTTCCTTGCGCGATTTCCAATCAGCGTCCCACAACTGATAGTCAACCACCTTTACGCCATTCAGGAAATGCTGAACGTGAGTTCCGTCAACAACAATGCGGGTTTGATTCCATTCGTCAAGATTTTTTACTACCGCATTTTTAGGTGCGTGCATTCCATAATTTGCGCCCGAATACTGATTATCGTGTAATTTGGTGGGCCAGCCTTTATCGTCGATCAACTGATACTCGGGCCCTGTTTCGTAAATAGCTTTCCCGATTTTTTCGTTTACGTGATAAAAGATTCCGCTGTTGCTTTGAGATGCTATTTTCCACTCGACATAAAGCTCGAAATTCTGAAATTTCTCGCGTGTAACGATGTCGCCGCCGTGATCGCTTCCAATACCCGAATTATTGAGTACTCCGTCGATCACTTTCCAGCCCGTAATCTCTTTCCCCTGAAAAGTTTTCCATCCATTAAAATTCTTTCCGTTGAAAAGCAATCTCCACCCTTCTTTCTTTTCATTTTCTGTCAGGGTATTAATTTGCACATTCTGGGCAAACACACAAAAAGAAATCAAAATAAAAACAAATACTGAAACTATTCTTTTCATATACAGGTATTTATAGAACAAACAATTCACAGGAAACGACGCTGTCCTTTTATTTATTGACAATAAATTCATCAAATCAATAATAAGTTGAAATTATGAACTTTAAACGATATGAACAAGATTAAGGGGTTTGATTTTCAAAATTAAACTGAAGGAAATTAGAATGCAGCCATTAAAAAGCTACTGACAATTAACTTTTTTGTGAATTGTAAATACTTCGTGTATTTTTGCAGCCCATTTTAGAACGAAAATCATGACCAAACAGATAGTTGTCAGCGGCATCAGGCCAACCGGAAATTTGCACCTCGGAAATTATTTTGGTGCAGTGCGTAGTTTCTTAAAAATGCAGGAAGATTACAACTGCTATTTTTTCATTGCCGATATTCATTCGCTTACCACGCATCCCACTCCCGAAAACCTTCAGAACGGGGTGAAACAAGTGCTGGCCGAATACCTGGCTTGCGGTATCGACCCTGAGAAATCTACCATTTTTATCCAGAGCGATGTTCCTGAAGTGTCTGAATTGTACGCTTTCCTGAATATGAACGCATACCTGGGCGAGTTGGAACGCACCACTTCCTTCAAGGACAAAGCCCGTCAACAACCCGAAAATGTGAATGCCGGCTTGCTGACCTATCCGGTTTTGATGGCTGCCGACATTATCATCCACAAAGCCAAATTTGTTCCGGTTGGAAAAGATCAGGAGCAAAACCTGGAAATGGCCCGCAAGTTTGCCGGACGTTTCAACCGTATGTACAACTGCGAATTGTTCCCATTGCCACAACCTTTCACCTTCGATGGCGGCGACATGATTAAAGTTCCGGGACTGGATGGCAGCGGAAAAATGGGCAAATCGGAAGGAAACGGTATTTTCCTTTTTGAAGACCCGAAAGACATTCGCAAAAAAGTGATGCGTGCCGTTACCGATGCCGGGCCAACCGAACCAAACAGCAAAAAAGCGGAGGCTGTTGAAAACCTGTTTACCTTGCTGAAAATTGTTTCGACACCTGATGTGGTGAGCCATTTCGATGTGGCTTACAACGATTGCAGCATCCGCTACGGCGATCTGAAAAAACAACTGGCCGAGGACATTATTGGCTTCACTGCACCCATCCGTGAGCGCATTCTTGAAATCCTGAAAGACGAAGCCTATCTGGGCAAGGTTGCCCGTATGGGAGCAGAACGTGCGCGCGAGTCTGCTCAAAAAACATTGCAGGAAGTGAAGGAAGTAATCGGGTTCAGGAGACTGTTCTAAATCAATCGCTTCAAAAACATATTTTGTCAGGGCTTCACTCCAAAGTGAAGCCCTGACTTGTTTTAATTGGGTCCAATAAAAGTTGTGATTTTTATGTTTGTAAACAGCTTACGCAACCGTTTAAAGACATTCTGTATCTTAGTGATAATCAAAACAAAAACCAATGAAAAAAAATGGATTATCATTCTGATCAGCATACTTTTCTCCTCCTGTGAAAAAGGTGATGACTCAATCATTAAAAGAAACTCAAATGGATTATTGTCAAGGATTCTAATTTCAGGCGAACTTTATCAGGAATTTACCTATACCAATTCAGGTTTGATTTATGAGGAGAAAAGCTGTGGAACTTACATCAAATACACCTACAACTCTGATAACCAACTTGAAAGACAAGATTACTACATTGATCCGGCACTTTATAGCAGCTCTATGCAGGTAATTACTGAAGCACAAAAAAGGAAGGAATGGGCCAATCCGAACAATGTCCCGAAGAGTGTAACCAACACCTATTCATACCCTAAAACCGGACAATTTATTGAAAGGTATGTTGACAGGACGAACGGAACCCAAAGTTATGCGAAGTATGAACTCAACGAAAAGGGATTGGTTTCGAAACAAATTTTTTACGACGACGACAAACCGACGGGATATATCGACTATTTGTATGACGGGCAGGGCAACCTGACACGTAAAATGCATTACTTCATTTCGGCGGATGGAAAAAGTTATTTGAGCAATGAAACTGAATACGAATTTGATAACAAAAGAAACCCGTATTTCCCGTTTAAGAAATTGCTGAACCCCGGGCTGTACACCAACCTGAACAATATTACCAAAGAAACATACACTCTTTATGGCGAGCTTCCTGTGGAAATTGAGCGCGTTCAAATCACAACCCACACTTACGAATACAACGAATCAGGATACCCAATTAAAGTTGACGGCATTTGGGTTTATGAATACTAATAAACTTAAATGTTTTTTCTGCTGTCGATTTTTCCATTTTTAGTTTTTCAGTCAGGGTTCCGCTCCGGGGTGGAACCCTGACTTGCGTTTAAGCAGCCACTCACCGACAGAAAACTGGCATTCACGATTTTCATTTTTGTTAATCTGAGTAAAGATGCTTGCTTTGTCCCGCCATTAAAAAACAATTAAATCAAGCGAACGTTTGTAATTGCTGATCGTTTGACTGCAACCTATGCGAATAGTTTTGGTCTATATTGATTAGTATTTAAGCCATGATGTTCAGAAAACAGAAAACAATGAAACAACTAATTACAATTTTACTATTGCTCACCCTGTCGTTCCCCGGCTTCGCGGGTTTGGTAACCCTGAGCGGTTACCTGAAAGACAAAGCCAACGGCGAAGCCCTCATTGGTGCTACCGTTTACATTCCGGCAATAAAAACCGGGGTTATTACCAATCCTTATGGGTTTTACTCCATTTCGGTGCCACAAGGCGATTATTCGGTTACATTCTCGTATATCGGTTACCAAAGCCAGTCGCCGACTATTGTCCTGAATGAAAGCAAGCAACTGAATATGTTGCTCGAAGAAGATTCGAAACAGATTGATGAAGTGGTGATTACCGGCGAGAAGAAAAACCGGAACGTGGAAAGCCTCCAGATGAGCATGGAGAAAGTTCAGGTAAAAATGATTAAAAAGCTGCCGTCGTTTATGGGCGAGGTGGACATCCTCAAAAGCATTACGCTGTTGCCCGGTATCCAGAACGGAGGAGAAGGAAGTTCGGGATTGTATGTACGTGGCGGTGGTCCCGACGAAAACCTGATGATTCTGGACGAAGCGCCAGTTTACAACGCCTCGCATTTGCTGGGTTTCTTCTCCGTGTTTAATTCGGATGCTATTAAAGATGTGCAGGTTTACAAGGGCGGAATTCCGGCGGAATACGGCGGAAAGGCCTCATCGGTAATCGATATCCGAATGAAAGACGGAAACTCGCAGCAACTGGGAATGAGCGGCGGAATTGGGAATATTTCGAGCCGTTTGACCGTTGAAGGCCCCATTATTAAAGACAAATGGAGTTTCATTGTTTCGGGTCGGCGAACCTATGCTGATGTTCTCGGTAAAGCCATCGGAATTGAAGAACTTCAGGACAACCAGCTTTATTTTTACGACCTGAACCTGAAGACCAATATTCAGATCAACGGTAAAAACCGCATTTACTTGTCGGCCTACACTGGCGACGATTATTTCAAGTCCGGCGAATCGATTTATATGCGCTGGGGAAACCTGACATCTACAGCACGTTGGAATCACCTGTTCAGCAACAAATTATTCTCGAATACTTCGCTTATTTTTTCGCGGTACAACTACAATTTAGGCGTTCCGGGTTCGGCAGCCGATCAATTTGACTGGACTTCGCAGATTTCGGATTACAATTTCAAGGAAGATTTTACCTGGTACCCCAATTCGAGGAACAAGCTCACACTGGGTTTTAACCTGATTTATCACCATTTCGAACCAGGAGCGGTTGATGCCAACGAAGGTTCGTATTTCACCGACCTGAAACTGACCAACTACAATGCGCTGGATAATTCGCTGTATGTGTCGAACGAACAAACCATTGGCAGCCGCCTGACTTTGAGGTACGGATTGCGTTACTCCTATTTTCAGCAAATCGGGAAAGCGACTGTGAGGGAATACCTGAACCCGGACAAACCCAACGACGAAGAAGTAATTGGCACCATAGAATATGGGTCGGGGAAACTGGTTCCACCTTCTTATCACAATCTCGAACCACGCCTCGCAATCAAATACATGCTCGATCCGGAGAGCTCGCTTAAAGCTTCGTATAACCGAATGGCTCAAAATCTACACCTTATATCAAACACCAATTCTCCCACTCCGCTCGACATCTGGCTACCCAGCAGTCATTACATAAAACCACTGATTGCCAACCAGATTGGCTTGGGATATTTCAGGAATTTTAATAATAACATGTTCGAAACTTCGGCGGAAGCATATTACAAAAAAATGAAAAATGTAATCGATTATATTGATGGCGCCGAATTATTCCTGAAAGAAGACATGGAAACCGAACTGCTGCACGGAAGTGGATATGCCTACGGATTAGAGCTATACGCAAAAAAACAGGAAGGGCGGCTGACAGGTTGGCTTAGCTACACTTTATCGCGGTCGATGCGCGAAGTTGAGGGAATTAATGAAGGAAATGCTTATCCGTCGAGTTACGACCGCACGCACAGTGCCTCGGTGGTGGCCAATTACGATTTGAGCAAACGCTGGAATTTATCGTCCACCTGGGTATTTTCAACCGGAAATCCAACGTCGTATCCAATTGCCAAATACGAGGTTCAGGGCACTACAGTTTACCACTATTCGGCACGTAACAGCAACCGCATTCCTGATTATCACCGCATGGACGTTTCGCTGACTTACGATTTCAAAAAGAACGACCAGCGCAAGGTGAAACAGTCGCTTAACTTTTCGGTCTATAATGTGTATGCACGCCGGAATGCTTATTCGGTTACTTTCCGCCAGAATGAGGAAAAACCAAATGTTTCGGAAGCAACCCGCTTATCCATTATCGGAAGTGTGATTCCATCGGTTACTTATAATTTCAACTTTTAAAATTCTGACGATCATGAAAAACAATATAGAAAACAAGGCCGAAGACAGAAGGAAAAACAAGCTCATTTCGAAGCTCCCTCTTTTCCCTTCTCCCTTTTCCGTTCTCCTTTTTCTTTTTCTTTCTTCCGTCCTTTTCACTTCGTGCGAAGATGTGATTGACGTAAAGCTGAATGATGAAAATCTGAACTTATTTGGTGTTGAAGCCAGTATTACCACGCAGGATGAACCAGGTGTTTTCCTTTACAAAACGCTGCAAGTCAATCAAGATACAGAATATCCGGGAATAAGCGGGGCTGTGGTTTCTGTTTCCGACAATGCCAGTCCGGCCAATTCGGTTACTTTGGTTGAAGATGAGCAGAAAAAGGGATTTTACAGTGTCCCTCAAAATGTCAGTTTTAAAGGAATTGCCGGACGCGAATACACTTTGACCATTCAGGCTGAAGGCACAACTATCACTGCCAAAGAACAACTGGCCAGAGTTGAACCGATTGACTCCATTCGCGTTTTTCCATCGATGCGCGGAAATAAACTTTTTCTGGCAGTTTTTACCTACGGAAAAGAAACTCCGGGAATAGGAAATTTCTATAAATGGGATGTTTTTGTAAACGATTCTTTACTAACAAATGGACAACGGTTAGCGGTTGCCAGCGACGAATTTGTGGATGGAAATTACATTTCGGGACTGGAGGTTTATACCGATTTCCACAATACCGACAAAGCAGCTGAAGAACGCAAAATCAATCTGGGAGATACAATTTATGTTAAACATACTTCCATTTCAAAATTTACATATTACTTTTATTTCCAGATGATTAATCAGAGCGGCACCGGCTCTTTATTCAGTGTCCCGCCAGCCAATATCAAAAGCAATTTCACTTCAAGCGATGGCAAACCTGTTTTGGGACTTTTTACTGCGCGCGATGTGTCGGTTTCGAACAAAGTGATTGTTGATCAAAAGATTGAAGACCAGTTGAGGAAACTGAAATAACAGATAACATATTAATACCTATTTCAATTTTGGTTACTTCGCGGATAAAATATTAACCACTAGATATTAAAAAAGAGAGCAAAAAGCTCTCTTTTTTAATATTCTCAATTTGAATTAAGGTTACTCTCACAATTTCACCGACGCGCTTGCATTCTTTGCTTTCAACGATTCGTAGTTAAACGTAACTTCGCCTTTGCCTTCAATCAGGAATTGATATTCAACCACCCCATAACCGGGAACTGCCAGAAACTGAATTTCGGGTTTTTTATCCTTGAAATCGACTTTGTTAAGCCGGTTGTCGGTTAATTTACCTCCGGCGATTACTTTACCACCTGAAACTTTGAGCATATCTTGCTGGTGAATTTTGGTTTTCACCGCATTGGCAGTCATCGATGGCAATCCCTTTTTATTCTGCAAGCGAACCCGAACCTGGTAAAGATTTTTACCAATCTCTTTCTTGTCAAATACTTCCATCGAAATTTCAGGTGTATTTTCGGCAGCCAGAAAAACAACCGATGCATTACGATGAACCAATTCGGGCAACATAAACGGATGCGGCAAACGAGAACTCATTTTCACCCAGCCACCAATTTCAACGTCACCATAAACTGCATGTTTATACGATTTCCATTCTTTGTACTGTTCGCCTTGCACCACATTGTCGTTAAATTTCAGCTGCTCGCGCGAAAGTTCCGGATTTGCTCCGCGCATTGAACTGCTTGTGGTTTCGGTAGTTGTGGTAGGTTTTGCCACATTCTCGCGATAAGTTTCCTGTTCGCGCTTAAACAGTTCGCCCACAAACGAGAAAGCCCCGTGCAAATAGTAAAGATGCGAATCGAAATCGCCGTAAGTAGCATACAAATCGTACGACGGCATATAAACATATCCGGGAGTAATTTTGACAGCTTCCTTGCCAATCACGTCGTAGGCAGCAACGTCAGTAGGATCGATCGTAACCGATTTTTCTGAAGGAACCCGTAACCACATTCCGCCGGAATTGTGAAAAGCAAAACCGATAATAATATTGGGACGACCAGAAATATACTCGTTGATAGCTTTTAAGCCAACTCCCGAAAGCGGAAAATTACCTGCACCACTTTGAACGTATTTGGGCTTCCAGTCATAGCCCCAATTCCGGTTCGGATCCAGATAGCCCTCGGCATCTTCATTCAGTTTACCATCGTTGTCGTTGTCAATTCCCTCGGAGCCCAGCAAGGTGTATTCACCCTGTTCTCCCGGTTTAACTCTAACCAAAACACGACTATCTTCCGGGTCTGCTTTGTATTGTCCGAACGGATCCTTGATGCGCAT
>Ga0154413_1031_pt5 | contig 12158 bp, 13 predicted proteins | sample RifGroB2_FD_115917 | JGI IMG/M metagenome (GOLD analysis project Ga0154413, IMG submission 115917) | Bacteroidetes bacterium GWB2_41_8 | reverse complement strand
GATGGAATAAATTCCTGAAGTGCGGAGTTCGTGCTTTCCGGCAGGCAGGCCGATGTTGGTAAGCAGCCCCATCGAAAGATAAGCCGGTACAATAATCAGATTGGCCGGAACCAAAAATACGGCAGCCAAAAGCTTCTGTGCATCGGGGGTAAAATCCTGAATTAAAAAAGGCACGGAATTACGATATTCCGGAAAAACAGACACGAAGCCGAACAAAGCCCAAACACCAAACAATAAAAACTTTCCGGTGTAAAATAATATGGGATTGATGGTGGGTTTTCCCATGGCATGTTTGCCGCTTCTGGCCAAAAAAGCACCTAAAACAAAAGTTGCCATAATTGGCAAACTGATTAAAACGGCCAAACTGTAATCAATCCAGTTCATTACAGGCTTCCTTTATATTGATAGCCAAGCTCTGTCACAATTTGCTCAATTTCAGGCAAATTAATTTTCGAGCCCTTAATTTTTACCTGCGAAGTATTCCTGTCGGCAACCACTTCTTCGATGCCATCCAGCTTCGATAAATTGCGGATAATACTTGCCTCGCAATGTGAGCAGGTCATTCCATCTACTTTGATTGTTTGAAATTTTTCAGCTGTCATTTTCTTATTTTTTTGAATTCGGTTTGCAATGTATCCTGAAACCATTAATACTATAAGAATGGCCGATGAAGCAATCCCAACCCATTTCGGAAACATTTCATGCGCTTCACCATGTGCCATCGAATGGTTCATTTTACTCAAAATAAAATCGGCCGGAATAAGCCAGTTGATGAGCAAACCAAAAAGGATTGCCCCGCCAGTAATGGATGCAAGATAAATGAACATTGATTTTTTGCCCATTGTTTTGGCTATAACCGTGATTGTAGCAACATTGGTTGCCGGGCCAGCCATCATAAAAACCAGCGCGGCACCGGGCGAAACACCTTTCATCAATAAAACTGCGGCAATCGGTATAGAACCTGTTGCGCAAACATAAATTGGAACTGAAGCAGCCAATACAATGAGTATTTCGAGGAATCCGTAGCCCTGAAACATGCTGAAAAAGTCGTTCGGGAGCAATACGGAGATAAGCGCGGCAACTAAAAACCCAAGAATCAGCCATTTGGCAATATCCTGAAGCAGCTCTACAAACGCATAATTGGCAGCCTGAACGAGTGGATGCCGGACCTTTTTCGGAGGTTCGTGGCAGCCGCAGGAATTGTCGGCACAGGTGTCTTTGGATTCCACTTTCCCCAATTTCACTGCGTCAATTTTGAAACCGCCAAACTTTGAATTAACCGGAGGAGCAATTACTTTGGGTCGTTCTTTAATCAGTAAATTAGTGAGAATACCTCCAAAAATACCAGTTGTAAAAGCAACTATTGGGCGAAGTATTGCAAACGGCCAACCGAGCATCGAATAAGTAGCGAATATCGAATCCACTCCGGTTTGCGGCGTCGAAATCAGGAACGAATTGGTTGCGCCACGTGATGCCCCATTCTTGAAAAATGAAATACCTGTAGGAATTACCCCGCATGAACAAAGCGGCATGGGAACTCCCAACAAAGAGCCATTAACAGCTGACTTGAAATTTGACTTTCCTAAATATTTATCGATGTGTTTCTGCGGAAAGTAAACCTTCAGCAAACCGGCAAACACAAGCCCCAGTAACAACCAGGGAGCCATTTCGCCCAGCAGATAATACAATTCTGAAAAATACCTGACTACATAATCCATAATCATCTCTCCTATTAATCCCTACTCATGTCAATTCCTGATTTCTGGGTAAAAGTAATCAAATAAACAAATACAATTATCTGGATACTTTCATTTATTTGTGCGCAATAGAATACTCTAATTTCAAAATTACAGATGCCGTCGAAATCAGAACTGGCGCGAAACAAAACGAGGCTACCTTTACGGGCAGCCTCGTTTTGAAAATCCGGTTAACAGATTATCCTTTAATTGCTTGTTCGCAGGCAGCTTTTAATTGCTTTGCTGTTGCGTTGGCAGGATCATAATCCAAGGCCTTTTCAATTACAGGCAATGCCTTTTTAAATTCTTCTTTTGCATTTTCGGTTGCTTCTTTGTAAGGCGCATCGGTGGTTTTGTATTTCGCAGCAGCCACATCTGCAGCGGCAGATTTCAATATGGTTGCACCAGCCGAATAAAATACATTGGCTTCTTTAACGTAAACAATAGCAAGCATGGATTTTACCTTGCTATCATCAGGAGAACTTGCCAATGCGGCTTCAAGTGTTTTTACATACTCTTCATCGTTCTTCAAAGCTTTGTAGGTATTGGCCTTGTATAAAAATGCAGTTTCCTTTTTGTAATCAAGGGCAATCGATTCATCAAACAATTTCAGCGCTTTGTCATAGTTTTTTGCCTGAAAGGCACAATAAGCCATATTATACACCATTGCAGTATCTTTGGGTTCTTCTCCCCATTTTGCAAGCGCTTCTTCAAATAGCTGCAATGCTTTCGGATAGTCTCTTGCCCTCAGAGCATCATTGCCTTCATTTTTAAAATCAATTGCACTTTTTTCATCCTGTGCATAACTTACCACAATCCCAAAACAAAGTACAATAGCTAAAAAAAATCGTTTCATATTCATCTAATTTTTAAAGGTTTTTCTCTTAATTATTTATTCCATTCTTTTTTAGAGGAGTCCAAAATTAACAAATTAGAATAAAAAACCTAAGAATTATTTAACACTATTCAGGATTTTTAACAAATAAAAACAACAATTATCTATGGATTAAACATATCAGGAGTAAAATAACCCAAAATACTTTTGGCCATTTCCAGTCCCGATTTTGCTTCCTGATTGTGTGGATCGAGCTCTAAAACCGAATAATAATCGTTCATTGCATCGCCCCATTTCTGCATTCGGTAATGAATTCGTCCCCGAAGTAAAAAGCTTTCCCGATTAGCATCGGTCAAAATAAGTTGGTTCACTTTTTCCAACGAACCCGCCAGATCATTCTTTTCCAGCAACAATGTTGCTTCATTCAATAAATCGTTCATTAATGCTGTTTTTAATCGTTTGAAATCCCAAATTTATTCGGCTCTTGAAACTGAAATAATACCATTGATACTTTTCAGCTTGTTCATCAGGAAGTCTAAATGATCGAGACCATTCACAAAAACACGTAAAGTTCCATCGAAAACGCCATTGTTGGTGTCAATATTTATTGAACGCATTTGCACCCCGATGTCTTTGGAGATAACATGCGAAATTTGACCAACAATACCCAACTCGTCGGTTCCGGCGATTCGGATGGTTGCCTGAAATGATGATTTTTTCTTTGTTTCCTGCCATTTTGCCTTGATGATCCGATATGGATATCGTTCAATCATTTGAGGGGCATTCGGACAGCTTGCCCGGTGAATTTTGATGCCTTCGCCAATGGTTACAAAGCCAAAAATCTGATCGCCAAAAATCGGGTTACAGCAAGGCGCCAGCTTATAAATTACATTTTTAATGTTGTTATCAATCACCAGATAATCATCGCCACCAGAAAACTCCAGATCCTGAACCTTCTCTTTTGGCAATATTTCCCCAACAAGCTGTTTGGCTGTATCTTCCTTCTTTTCAACCAGCAACTCTTTAATTTCGAGCGTGTCGATCTTCCCTACCGAAACATTGTAATACAGATCCTGCGCCAGTTTCAGTTTATAATATTTCAAAAGTTTGCGGATACTGTCGTCGTTGTATTCAATTTTCCAGTTCTTAACTTTCCGGAGCACAATCTCCTTTCCATTTTCAGCTTCACGCTTTACCTCCTCATTTAAACTGGCCTTAATACGGTTTTTAGCTTTCGATGTCACCACAAAATCGAGCCAATCCATTTTGGGGCGCTGATGGTTGGCGGTATCAACCGAAATCTGATCACCGTTTTTCAATTTGTGCCGCAGTGTTACATTTCGGCCGTTTACCTTTCCACCAATACACCGGTCGCCCACTCCTGAATGAATTTCGTAGGCGAAATCGAGCAAAGTAGCGCCAGCCGACAATTTTCGCAAATCGCCTTTCGGAGTAAAAACAAATATCTCGTCGGCATAAACATTCATCTTGAAATCGTCGATAAAATCGACCATATTCAGATCAGGATTCTCCAATATTTCGCGCACGTTGGCAAGCCATTTTTCCATTTCTGAAGTGCCGGTTCCTCCCTTGTATTTCCAGTGAGCAGCCAAACCCTTTTCTGCAATTTCGTCCATACGGCGGGTGCGAATCTGAATTTCGACCCATTTATCGTTCGGCCCCAAAACAGTGGCATGAAGCGACTCGTAACCATTCGATTTTGGAATGGTAATCCAATCGCGCATACGTTTCGGGTTCGACTGGTATTCTTCGGTTACAATCGAATATACTTGCCAGCAGTCTGATTTTTCATTCTCAAGTTCTGTGTTCAGGATAATACGAATGGCAAACAAATCCATTACTTCATCGAATTCAACTTTCTGGGTTTGCATTTTCCGCCAGATTGAATTGATGGATTTGGTACGCGCCTTCATATCGAATGAAAACCCTCTCGAATTCAGTTTATTCTCGATAGGTTTAACAAACTCGGCCACAAAATTGGCACGTTCCCTGTCGGTTTCCTTCAGGCGCAAGGCTACCGAATTGTAGGCGTTTGGATTTTGATATTTCAGGCAAAGATCCAGCAACTCCGAATTAATATAATAAAGACCAAGCCGGTGAGCCAGTGGAGCATACAAATGCGAAGTTTCGACTGATATTTTTGTACGAACAGTTTCATTTTGTGAATCGAGGTGGCGCATTACCTGCAGGCGATCAGCAATTTTCACAAGAATAACCCGCACATCGCCGGCCATTGCAAGCATCAGGTTTCGGAAATTCTCGGAATGCAGCTCAACGGTATCGGTTCCCAGCGAATTGATCTTGGCCATTCCTTCCAAAATCGAAGTTACAGCTTTCCCAAATCTCGTTTCAACTTCTTTAATATGCTCGGTTTGGTAATATACATTGTGCAACAAAGCGGCCATTACCGAATCGGTACTCAGACCTATTTCCTGAACGACAATTTTTGCCACTTCGATGGAGTGAACCACAATTATTTCGCCTGACTCCCATCTCTTGTCACCAAAAAACCCGCAAACAAAGGAATAGGTATCCATAATTCTGGAATGATCTTTCTCCGGAATGTTTGTCTTGCAAATTTCGAAGAAACCGGCAAAGGCTTTTTCTATATCAGTCATCATCATCACATTTTCAATATTGAAATAACAGAATGTAAAAACTGCTTCGTTTTAAAATAAGCAGTCAAAGAAAATCATTTCTTAGACAGTAAAATCACCCGCAGCTTCAGGTTGATAAACGATCTCGTCGATCCTGATTTTCGTCAATCCACCGGGAACCATCCATTCAATCAGGTCGCCAACTCTGAACCCGATCAGGGCGGTAGCAACCGGCGAGAAAATTGAAACTTTTTTTTCCTTGAAATTCGCTTCGTTTGGATATACGATCTTAAATTCCAGTTGTTTCCCGCTATCTGCAAACGAAATTTTCACAACAGAATTCATTGTAACCACATCTGCCGGTATTTCATGGGGTGTTAAAATAGTGGCAGAATTCAACTCTTTAATTAACTTTTCAGCTTCGGCAACATCAATTGTTTTTTGCACCATTGCTTCCTTAATTTGTCTCTGAATCCGTTGATAATCCAAACTATTAACTATTAAATTTCCCATTGCTTTTTGTATTAATTTATAAATGATAATATAGGTTTACGCTTGCTTAAATTTGCTGAATAAACCGAAAAAAAGATAAAAAAAAGGCTGCCATAAATGGCAGCCTTTTTCAAATTACTATTTGTAAAAAATTTTAGACTGCCGTATTCGGATCAACAAAGACTCGCTGTCCCATTTCACGATCCATCATAAAAATTCCATTACCCTGTCCGTTAATGAGTTTCAGTGTCGAAAGAATCTTCTCTACATTGGCTTCTTCTTCTACCTGCTCGTCAACAAACCATTTCAGAAAGCTCTGCGAGGCATGGTCGCTTGCTGCAATAGCCACATTCATTAAGTTGTTAATCAAATCAGTAACATGATTTTCGTGAGTCAGTGTTTTTTCAAACACATCCACAATACCATCAAACTCAACCGGAACCGGAGCAATTGCTTTCAAAACAACGCGTCCGCCACGTTCGGTCAGATAATTGAAGAATTTCAATGAGTGCGCAGCCTCTTCCTGGTACTGAACTTTCATCCAGTTAGCAAAGCCCGACAATCCCAAATCTTCAAAATAAGCAGCCATTGACAGGTACATGTATGCAGAATAACTCTCTGCATTAATCTGCTCATTGATTGCATCTAATACTTCTTTCTTTATCATAGCCTTATGTTTTTCAATTTTCAATAAAAATACAAAATTTTACCCGAGTTGTAACTCCAAACATAAAATGAATAAAATAATTTATCAAATATCCCGTAACCAATTAATGATCAATTACTAAAATCAAGATTAAACTTTTGCTTCAATTCAAATAATTCAGGATTCTTCTGAAGCATCATTTGCAGTTTTTCCGAATCGGAGAAGATCATTCGCTCCGATTCAATTTTCTCGAGCCGGGTCGTGATTTCAATTCCGGCATTTCGGAGTTCTTTTCGTAACCATGAGACCAGTTCAGGTTTAATTTGCCTTACATCTTCTTCCTGTACCGAATTTCCTATTTTCAGCGACAGTTTATTGCCATCTGTAATTTCAGGAACATTCGACAACGCTGCACATAAACTGGGGCGATCTGCAATTTTATCCAGAAATTCGTTCCATTTTACTGTCAGCTGTTCTGATGTAAACACCTCAAAATCATTCTCCTGATACTGACTGAAGATGGTTTTCTGGCTGTCGTCCTGTACTTTTTTTTCCTGAACATTTCCTGAAAGTGCATCTTTGATTGACGGAGTGAAAGCGCTGCCCACTCTCCGGATCACTTTGGTGGTGGAAGGTTTCTCAATCGGTTCGAGTCGCGGAACTTCAGCCGAAATATTTTCAGCAGTTTGTTTAGGGGTTGCAACTACCTGTTGTGTTGGCTGACCTGCAAGATTAAAGATTGGGAGAATCGCTTCTTCGTCGTTCCCGTCAGCTATTTTTTTTTTTAGGGTCAGCTGCGAAATTTTAATGATTGCCAGCTCAACCAGTAACCTTTTATTCTGACTTGCTTTGTACTGAAGGTCGCATTCGTTTGCAATCTGCAGCGCTCCAATCAGGAAATCGTTGTCGCAGCAGGCTGCCTGAATTTTGTATTTTTCTTTGATTTCGCCTCCAACTTCAAGCAATTGAATTGTTACAGGATCTTTGCAAACCATCACATCTCTGAAATGCGAACTTAAGCCGGTAATAAAATGGTGACCTTCGAAACCGTGATCAAGAATTTCGTTAAAAAGCAGCAAACTGCCCGAGATATCGTTCTTCAGGAACAAATCGACCAAACGGAAGTAGTAATCGTAATCGAGTACATTCAGGTTGGAAATCACATCTTTGTATGAAATATTTCTTCCGGAGAAACTAACAATCTGGTCGAAAATCGACAATGCATCGCGCATGGCGCCATCAGCTTTTTGTGCAATCACGTTCAGCGCTTCGCTTTCAACAGCAACACTTTCACTCTGGGCAACATACAACAAATGATTTGCTATATCACTGATTTTAATTCGGTTAAAATCGAAAATCTGGCAACGCGATAAAATCGTTGGGATAATTTTATGCTTTTCGGTGGTTGCCAATATAAAAATTGCATGGTGCGGCGGTTCTTCAAGTGTTTTCAGGAATGCATTGAATGCACTCGGCGACAACATGTGAACCTCATCGATGATATAAACGCTGTAATGTCCAATCTGTGGGGGAATGCGAACCTGATCGGTCAGATTGCGGATATCATCAACAGAATTGTTCGAAGCGGCATCAAGTTCATGAATATTATACGACCGGCTTCCGTTAAACGCCTTGCATGATTCACATTCGTTGCAGGGTTCAATTTCGGCACCAAGATTCTGGCAATTAATCGTTTTGGCAAAAATACGCGCACAGGTAGTTTTTCCAACCCCACGAGGGCCGCAAAACAAATAAGCATGAGCAAGCTGGCTATTTTTGATCGCATTTTTTAATGTCGATGTAATCGATGCCTGACCAACAACTGTTTGAAACGTATCGGGCCTGTATTTCCGCGCAGAAACTATAAAATTCTCCATAAAATGTGCTTCATTGAACGCCCAAATATACTAATTCTGACCTAATGGCAAGGGCGAAATTTATTAACAAAAACAGGAACAAAAAGAAATCAAGCTTTCAATCATAACTTTTTACTAGCCGATAAAACTTTTACGAATATGAATTGTTTCACTCCTAATTAAAATTAATAAACAAAACATGAAAAAAACAACATTGATTCTTAGCCTGCTCATTATATCATCGCTTGCCTTTGGTCAGAAATCATTTTACGATTTTAAAGTGAAAGACATCGATGGTAAAGATTTTGACCTTTCGAGCCTGAAGGGCAAAAAGGTATTGGTAGTAAATACTGCCTCAAAATGCGGTCTGACTCCACAATACAAACAGCTGCAATCGCTGTTCGAAACTTATGGTGGAGAAAAATTCACAATTATTGGTTTTCCTGCCAATAATTTCATGAAACAGGAACCTGGTTCAAATGAAGAAATTGCTGAATTCTGCGAAAAAAACTACGGGGTTACATTTCAGATGATGTCGAAAATTTCGGTGAAAGGCGACGACATTGATCCTTTGTATAAATGGCTTACCAGCAAAAGCGAGAATGGCGTGCTTGATTCGGATGTTTCCTGGAATTTTCAGAAATACCTGATCGACGAAAATGGGAAGCTAGTTGACATGGTTGCTCCCAAAGTAAAGCCTGATGATGATAAAATTTTGAGTTGGATTAAAAAATAGTTCTTGGGTCTGGTGGATTAAATTTGAAAGCGGTTTTCGGAAGATGACCGCTTTTTTTATGCCCAGAAAATAAATTATGAATTCGGAACAGATGACTGTAATTACAAGCGGTAAGCATCTTTCCGATGGCGAATATGCCGTATAGTAACAATTTTGATGGAGTCTGAAATATGATAGATCACCCTATAATCTCCAACCCGTATTCTCCAGATATTTTCAGTATTTCCCTTAAGTTTTATTGCATTTATTGGACGTGGATTTTGGCTTAGGGCATCAATCTGGGTTATTATTTTTCTTATTTGTCCTGTCGGACAATCCTTTAATTCCTTGGCAGCGCGAGTAACAAACTGTACACTATAGTCTGCCTTCATTTTTAAGTTCTTGTTTTAATTGATCAAAACTTATCAGATCATCATCCTTTCTTTGATCAGCAATCAAACTATCATAAAAATCTTCCCATAAGTCACCATGCTCTTTTAAGTCAATTAAAACAGCAACTTTTTTATTCTCATCATTTGTAACAAAACTAATCCCTTTCATATCACTTAATTTTGACTTTAAAGATAAAACTTAAAATTGAGAATTCATGGGATAACAAAAAACACAAATTGAATTTGGCACCTTATTTCAGTGCCTTTTTGTAGGTTTCAATCGCCCGGTTCCTGGCAAAAGTATGATCAACCATTGGCTTTGGATAGCCGAAGGTTTCAAATTCCGGCACCCATTTGCGGATGTATTTTAAATCGTGATCGAACTTTTTGGTTTGCAAATCGGGACTAAAAACCCTGAAATACGGAGCGGCATCGCAACCCGAACCACTCGCCCACTGCCAGCCGCCATTGTTTGAAGCCAATTCGTAATCGAGCAGTTTTTCAGCAAAATACGCTTCGCCCCATCGCCAGTCAATCAGCAGATGTTTGGTTAGGAAACTGGCAACTACCATGCGAATGCGATTGTGCATGTAACCGGTTTGGTTCAGTTCGCGCATTCCTGCGTCCACAATCGGGTAGCCGGTTTGTCCGTCGCACCAGCGCTTAAAATCTGCCTCATCGTTTCGCCACGGAATAAAGTCATACGCCGGCTTAAACGATCGGGCAACTACATGCGGAAAATGCCACAAAATATCCATATAAAAGTTTCGCCAGATCAGTTCATTCAAAAATATTTCGGAATGAATTTGAGCGAACAGGGTAAGTTTTCTAATCGAGATAGTTCCGAACCGAAGGTGAATTCCCAATCGGCTGGTTCCGTTTTCAGCAGGAAAATCGCGCATTTTGGCATAATTTTCAATCAAATATTCATCGAAATTCTTCTCCGGAAACATTACTGACTGAGCTTGGTAGCCAATTTCAGCCAATTCGGGAAAATAACCTTGCGACATCGGTTTCAACTGAAACAAAAGCTTATCACTTTCATAAAACTGAATATCCACGCCTGAAAGTTTTTCCTTCCATTTTTTGCTGTACGGTGTGAAAACTGTGTAGGGCGTTCCGTCGGCTTTCGCCACCTCGTTATGATGAAAAATAAGCTGATCCTTAAACGTATGAAAATCAACATCAAGCGATTGAAGCAATTTACCGACCTGTTGATCGCGTTCAATGGCCGCAGGTTCGTAATCGGTATTTGCAAAAACACTCTGAACCTGATATTTTGCTGCCAGTTGCCTGAAAACCACTTCAGGAGACGAAAAGTAAACCTGCAAACTACTACCGTGTTTTGCAAATTCGCGGTTCAAATCGGTCAGACACCGATGGATGAAAGTTAGCCGGGCATCGCTCGGATTGGGGAATTGAGACAGAATTGCCGGGTCGAAAATAAAAACCGGAACCACCGGAAATCCAGAGTTCAAAGCTTGAAACAATCCGTGATTGTCGTTTGTGCGCAAATCGCGCCTAAACCAGAAGATGCTTACTTTTCCCATAGAATCAAAATATTATTTGCAATTTTCATATTTGACCCTTTCCGGGTCATTTGTTCACTCTTCAAGTTTCTCACCTTCACCTCTTTTCCACTTTCTGAAAACTGAGACTGAATACTTTACTTCAGGTTGCCGCAACAATTACAGCCGCATGCATCATTTCAATTGCTTCCTGAACTGCTTTTGAAATGGTTGTCTCCGGAAGTTTTTTTAAGTTGCTTGCTGCCAATTTTCGTTGAGCTCGTTCAGGAAAAATACGAGGCAGCAGATTTGTTTTTGCAGCCATTACCGATAAAATAATTGAATCGTCTAACGGTTCTGACTTCCCAAGCAAAGTATTCCTAATTTCTTTACTGAAAGTTTCAACCAGTTCGCGGTTCATCAGATATACTTTGTTGTACGGGATAAACAGGAAACGCTTTTCTTCGACCCGAAGAATGTGTTTTCGAACTAAATCGCGCATAAATATCTTTCTGATTTTCCGGTTACGGCCATTAAACCAGGCAATCCAGTTCCTTATTTTCCGGTCCTTTTCTCTCTGGCGGATTGGCTTCAGAAAAAACTCATGAATTTCGTCGTTCTGAACAGTAGGATTGATCAGATGAACATGTCCATTTTCAAGAGTAACCAACTCATTTTTTATTAGTTCTACAAATACAGAACCCGCCAGAGTAATTCCCAAAGCAGCTGAAGCATTCATTAAAATACCTCCGCTTTTTGGATTCACCGATAAACAAAATAACTTTTCGCTTAGTTTCAGTTCAGTATTCATTTTGCGAAGGTTTAAATTTTAAGTTCTTTTATACCGCAAAAATTTACAACTTAAAATTACAACTTTAAACGATGAAACGAGGTTTTGCGAGCGACAATAATTCGGGAATACATCCTGAAATTTTAAGTGCCATTTATGCTGCCAACGAAGGACATGTAGTAGGTTATGGTGGCGATGCAATTACTGAAATGGCCATTCAGCGGTTCAAACAGGAATTCGGAGAGCAAACAGATGTCTATTTTGTTTTCAACGGAACCGGCGCCAATGTGCTGAGCCTGTCAACGCTGACACACTCATTCAATTCGGTTATTTGTGCCGAAACAGCTCACATTCAGGTGGACGAATGTGGTGCTCCCGAAAAATTCACTGGCTGCAAATTGCTTCCGGTTCAAGTTACAAAAGGCAAAATTACGCCGGAAGGGATCTCCAAATACTTACATGGTTTTGATTTTGAGCATCATTCGCAGCCAAAAATAATTTCCATATCGCAGGTTACCGAACTGGGCACAGTTTATTCGGTTGATGAAATAAAAGCAATCACCACTTTGG
>Ga0154413_1068_pt3 | contig 12168 bp, 13 predicted proteins | sample RifGroB2_FD_115917 | JGI IMG/M metagenome (GOLD analysis project Ga0154413, IMG submission 115917) | Bacteroidetes bacterium GWB2_41_8 | reverse complement strand
CTTTTAACAGCACAACCCTCGAATCTGGATTCCCCGATAGGTCGGTTGTTGATATGATCATGGCTGTAGGATCAGCTTTTTGGCTTGCAATGGCATCTTTCATCCATAAATTTAACTGCCGGATTGGATTTTTGTCAACAGTTTCTTCTGTCAATTCAAATTTCTGATAATTAGTACGGATATCGCGCAACATGCTTAAATCATTTTGTTTTAGTTTAAACCAATCCGAACGATTCTACGCCATCATGCAACGATTCGACAACCCGTTCAAGTTTTACTTTTATTTCCGCAGCAATTATGGCAAGGTCTGTGTTTTCAATGGCCATCATGGAGGCCACAGGATCAACGGCAGCCACTTCAATCACATTGTTTTTTACCTCCTGTACAACTACATTACATGGTAACATGGTTCCAATCTTGTCTTCGTGTTGCAGCGCTTTGTATGCGTAAGCTGCATTGCAGGCACCTAAAATTGTGTATCTCCGGAAATCAACATCTAGTTTTTCTTTCAGTTTTTCGTGCATATTAATCTCCGACACTACACCAAAACCTTCAATTTCAAGCGATTCTTTTACCCGGTCGATAGCCTGTTCAAAAGTGGCTGTTATTTTTTTTCTGATGTAATACTTCATTGTTTTAGTTTTAGATGGTGAATTATCTTGTACGATTTTAAATGAAAAAGTTTGCCTGTTTAGCCCGGCGGAGCAGGTCGTTACTCCTGAATCAACCTTGAGTTGTACCTAAAGCCGCATCAAAGATGTTTTTCAGGTTGATTGTGTTCATTTGTTATCCTCTCGGAGCGTAATAAATTACGCAAACTCCCAGCAATGCGATTGACGCCCCGATAATGTCAAATTTATCAGGAATATAGTTGTCAATTTTATAAGCCCACAATAGCGACATGACAATGAAAAATCCTCCGTAAGTGGCATACACTCTGGCGAAATTTGAAGTTTGCAATGTTGCCACAACGCCGTAAAAAGCCAGAATTAAACCACCAAGCACTCCGAACCAAATCGGTTTGTCTTCTTTTATCCAGAGCCAAACAAGGTAGCCACCACCGATTTCGCAAAGACCGGCAAGAACAAATATTGATATTGATTTAAAAACTGCCATTTGGATAATGAATCTGATTGACCGTTTGACCTATTCGGCATTAAAGTGTTCATTAATTGTCATTTAATGGCAACTTAATGACTATTGAATGACTTTTAGGAGATTGGTTAATGTTACGGATAGTCATGAAAAAAATAAAAAATCAATTCAGCGGACTTCCAACCGGAATTTCACAACGGTGAAACGGCTGCCCATGCGGAGGATTCAGTTTGGGTGGGGTTCCAGTAGCATTTGCTACAGCAGGAGCGGGATTTGCCTGTGGATTGTTCAGGCGCGCTGCATTTTCCAATGTTGGCGCAGTTCCTGATCTGATAGTTGTCGCAGCAGGTTTTGCCGGTGCAGCGCCTTTCAGTGGACTTCCAACTGCGATATCGCAACGATGAAAGGGTTGTCCGTGTGGAGGATTCAGTTCTGGAGGAGTTGCAGCCGCATTTGCTTCCGGTGTGGCAGTTTCAGGAACAGTAGAAATTATAGCAGCAGTATCTGATTTTATAATTGATTGCGGCTCCTGGTTTTGCTGTTGAACATGTACTGGTTTTGACTCTTTTTTCGCAGGCGTGCAGGAGGTCAACGAAATCAGGCCAACTGCAGTAATTAATACAATGTATTTATTCATTTTAAATTGATTTTGTGAGTTTCTGGTTACAACTATGTGACTTACAACATTTAATTAATCTAATTGTTTCGTGGGGTCAGCCAATCGAACTCACCGTATTTCAACTACCTGATTTTAATCTCATCTATTTCATTTAATGTATCAGGGTTTAAAACTTTCATGCTGATGCTTTTTCCATTTATATAAAACAGACATACTGCATTCTCCACACTAAACGCTTTTGTAAAAGCACTCCATGGAAGCTTCTCCTGGCCATAATAAGGAGCACCTGAGGCTCCGTTATTTATCTGGTAGATGGAACGTGATACGTTCAGTTTTTTATGTGGGTAATTTTCCGGATAGATCGGAACTTCGCTTGTTAACTGAAGACGGTTATAATTGTGTTCATCGCCTGTAAGTATAGCGACCACTTTTTTACTTTGATTAATTAATATGTCCAAGTATTCATCTCTTCTTTCAATGATCCCTTTTTGTACTGGTTTCCCTGCAATGTAAGGCCTCTTTTCATTATTTCCGCTGTACCACATGTCATCTCCACTGTGTCCGCCATTTGGAAAAACAGGTGTGTGTTGAGTAACGAAAATATGGTCGATGGCCGCATCCTGTTCAAACCCCTTTATGATTTTACGCAACCATTCCAATTGGTTATCCATCAAATAGCCATGTAAACCGCCGCTGGTTGAGCTGTTACGGCTAAGTGTCGGGGCATACCAATAGTCACTGTTCAACACAATCATGGCCACATTGTCATACGTGTAATGAAAAACATTTTCATTGTAGGAGGGGAAGTCAACCTCGTTGGGATTTGGGTCGTATTGATTGTTGTCTTCACTCAAAGGGCCATTCTCCGGATTGACAAAGGCATCCTGGAAAGCACTTTCAGCGGATTGCGTATCATACGGAAATTTATCAATGAAAGCTTTTTGAGCCCCGTCTTTATCTTTAAAGATATATCCTAATGCTTCATGATTTCCTTGCCCTACATAAAAGGGCATATAATGCCAGAAAGGTTCAATTGATTTTTTCCAATTGGTATATTGCACAAGCTGTTCTTCTTTATTGGAGAGGTAACCATTTATCATGTCACCTGTAAACTGTACAAACGCGGCGCCTTGCTGGTTGGAAAGAGCTGCCATTTTTTTCATGATATAAGCATTTGCACCATAAATCATTCGCTCTCCTGAACCTGTAGCATGACGGCTATCACTGGTATATGCAAAAACAAATGGCTTTCGGCTACCTGCTTTTGGCGCTGTTGTAATATGGTAGGTTTGCGAAAGAGAAGCAACTTTTACAGTGTAATCGTATTTGGTTCCCGGCTTTAAACCACTTACTTTAAACTCATGATGCGCTACTGGGGCTGCATCTTCCATTATTTTATTATTTATTGACAGGGTCGAAATAACAGGCTCGCTGGTTTCATACCAGATCACCGCTTCTGTAGCCGAAATATTATTCACAAAAGGGCCTTCATAAATCGTAGGTACGACCTTAAACGGACCAGTTCCTTCCACAGCTACTTCACCATCAAAAACAATCATTCCCTTTTCATCGGTAAGGCGGTAACCTAATGTAAAACCTTTATTTTCCTCCCATCCTACAAAATCAAAGGGGTATCGAAAATCCCTTTTTACGTTGGCAGTAACCTTTCCGTTAACGAGCGGACTTGTTAGCCGAAATACCGGCAGTGGGTGCGGAGCTTTTCCATAAGGAATCAGTCCATAAGTAAAGGTTCCCTTTAAATTAGCAAAATCAAACGCTAAGCCATCTTCTGTTCCTTGCGGGTTACCCAAAAGCTGTTTGATGGTATATCTGGAGCCAGCCGTATCGGCATAAAATTTCTGACCCTCATTCTCATAATAAAGCCTGTTGCTTTCATCATACCTTATGTTCGTGTAAGAATCTGGAACAGTGTTTGTTTGAGCTATTGTTGAATTCCAAACAAATAACACCAAAACAACTGATAGTAATTTTTTCATACCTGAAGGTTTTATTAATTTACAATGATTTCAGTTCATTCAAACGAATTTCATCTATACATTGTTCCCCGCTTCAAGGATAAATTTGTAAGTAAGAAAAAATTACTTTGGGCATTTGGCATCGGGCCATGACTGATATTTGAAGTTTATATGAATGAATTTTTAAATGATTCCCAAACCCAATGCAACCGATATAAGCATAAGCATTACTGCCACAATAAGTTGAATAAAACGTAGTGTGATCTTTTTGAGCAATTTACGGCCAATTAAAGCGCCTGTAATCGCGGCCAATGTTGCTGAAATTAGCAGAGTAAGGTTTTCGTGCAGGTTGGCCGCTGTAAACCTTGAGGCATAAACCGTTAACCGGGTAAAATCAACCAAGCAGGCAATCACCACCCCAGTTGCAATGTATGCTTCTTTGTTTAAACCGCTTTTTATCAGGAATGCGCTTCGGATAGCACCTTGTATTCCCGACAAACCGCCAAAGAACCCACTTAGCACACCACCCAGCATCAGTTTATCTTTACTGAATTGTACTTTTTGAAACGATGGCGAAATTTCGAGTATTGAAAAGGTAATCAACAGCAAGGCAATGATGAGCTTAACCGGCGTTACTTCAAAGGTTTTGCCCCACAAACTGTATTCAAACCAGGTTGGTAATACCGATATTTCAAGCAGTAACCACGCCCCTAAAAACGACGCTAAAATTGCCGGAATTCCAAATCGCAATAACACGGTTTTGTCGGTGTTTTTCCCCACTAAAGCAATTTTAAACAGGTTGTTAGAGAAATGCACGACCCCTGTTAAGGCAATTGCAACGTCAATAGGAAAAAAGATTGCAAATACAGGGGCTAAAATAGTTCCAAGCCCAAATCCGGAGAAGAAAGTAAGTATTGCTGTGAAAAAGGCCGCTATAACAATGATAATGATTTCCATGATGTTCCTTTATTTTAGCTTCAAAACCTGAAGGTGCTGAGATGCATTGACAATAGTAAGATATGGCATCTTTAAATTCGCGTCAATTCATTTCTGAATTATTTTAAGACGATTGTACAAATATAAAAAAGCCATTCAAGCATTCAATCAGTTTATTGAACGGCATGATAATTCCATCCGATTTTTCGCTGAAAACTTGGATAAGTGCTCCGTGCACTTATAATTTCAAAGTGTGATTTGTTTTAATATATTCGTCTATCTTTATTTTCAGCAATTAGAATAAAATGGAAAAAATAAAGTTTCGTACATCGACCGATGAAAATGGCAGAATAACCACTATTAATATTGGTGGCTTGCTTGTTCTCGAAACTGCTTTAGTATTTAAAAATGAGCTTATTGCTATAGCAAACCGACTAGGGAAAAATGTAACAATTAATGTTTCGGAGCTTGAAGAAATGGATCTCTCGGCAGTACAATTGCTGGTGGCATTTTGCCGACATTTAAGTCAAATGAAAGTAACATATCAGTTCGATTGGGATTTGACCGATGAACAGAAGTCGCTCTTTATAAATGTGGGGATAGGAATTGAATTATATATGCAAAACTAATATGTCGAAACAAATTTTAATCGCAGACGATTCTGAAAGTATTCGCGAGGTGTTGGCCTTTAGTCTAAGGAACGCAGGATACGAGGTTTATGTGGCGTGTGATGGGGAAGATGCTTTGCGTTTTTTTGATGGACGAACAATAGATTTATTGCTGACCGATTTTCACATGCCAAATATGAACGGGCTCGAATTAATCAGAAATGTCAGAATTTTAGAGAATTACACATTTCTGCCAATTTTGGTGTTAACCACCGAAAATCAGAAAAACATTATTAAGGACGCGAAAGATGCCGGAGCAACCGGTTGGCTTTTAAAGCCATTTAATACAGAAAAACTTATTCAGACTTTACGAAAAGTGATTCGCTGATGATTTTATTTCAGGAAAGATTCAAAGATGAAGTCAGGGAGTATTTTGAGCGGTTGGAATCAGGATTACTTCTGTTAGAGCATGACCCGGAAAATTTTCAGGTTGTGGATGAGATTTTTCGTATCATGCATTCCATGAAAGGGAGTGGTGGTATGTTTGGTTTCGATCTGCTCAGCGATGTTACCCACGATCTTGAATCATTATTTGATATTTTTCGCTCGAAAAAAATGCTGGTCAATTCAGAAGTAATCAGCTTCACGCTAAATTCAATTGACGGCCTGCAGCATTTGCTTACCCAGGAACCTACCGAAGAACATCACTTGTCGGCAAAAAAAATGAAGGAGGAAGCAGTGCTGCTGATTAAAAAACTGAATCCATCTTCGAATGAATTAAATGGTGATGAAAATACAGCAGAAAGAGTTTTGGGTAATAATTCGCTGGATGACAATCAAATAACTTATTTCATTGCATTCAAGCCTGACAAAAATATTTTTGAGAACGGCACAAATCCCTTATATCTCATCGACGAATTAAATGCCTTGGGTGAATGTAATATCCAAATATCATTCGATCAATTGCCTGATCTTATGCAGCTTGATCCGGATAAATGTTACACCAACTGGGAGATTTTTATTGCTACAACCGAAGACACAGATACATTAAATGACGTTTTCATTTTTGTAAACGATAGGGCTTTTATCGAAATAGAGAAGGTTTCGGCCGGAAATGTAATTCAAAGTGAAGCAATCTTAGCTGATTATCTGAATTCGCGCATCAACAGGGAAACCTGGACTCCTCCGGAACCCGAGCCGACCGAAGATGTTTTTCAGGAAGAGGAAAAAGCGGAAGTTCAGACAGAAGCAAAACCTTTGGGTGAAACTCCGAAAACGACAGCATTTTCGAATACCACAGTTGATTCGATAAGGGTCGATTCCCAAAAGATTGATCAGTACATGAATTTGGTGAGTGAATTGATTACCGCCCAATCGCGGCTTGATATGCTTTCGTCAAAATTACACAGTGCAGATCTTGAGTTGATTACAGAGGCAATTGAGAAAATTAGCCGCCAGCTTCGCGACAATGCGTTTGATATGAGTTTAATTCCGCTGCAAAGTATTGCAGTAAGGTTTAAAAGGCTGATTCACGATTTATCGAAAACGCTTGATAAACAGGTGGATTTGGAAACTGAAGGGCTGGATACAGAGCTTGATAAAAGCATCATTGAAAAGCTGATTGAGCCTTTGCTTCATATTATCCGTAATTCGCTCGATCATGGAATTGAAAATAAGGAGGAACGTGTTGCAAAATCGAAAAATCAGGTTGGAACGATTTTCATAAAAGCCTCTACTGTAGGAAGCTATGTTCAGATTGAAATATCAGACGATGGCAGAGGCCTCGATGCTGCCAAAATTCGGACAAAAGCTATCGCAAAAGGCATCATCACCGAAAATGAAAATATTTCTGAATATGAGATATTTAACCTGGTATTTGAGCCTGGGTTTTCAACATCCGAATTGGTAACCGATGTGTCGGGGCGTGGTGTTGGTTTGGATGTTGTTCGACGTAAGGTTCAGGAAATGAGAGGATCCGTTGAAATTGAATCAGAACTCAACCTTTTTACAAAGTTCATTTTAAAACTCCCGCTTTCGCTTTCAATTATCGATGGATTATTAACCCGGGTTGGTGATAGTTATTATGTAATTCCGTCATCAGCAATAAAAAAAATATACATGGTCAACCAGCTGATGCTTAAAAAAGATTTCAGACAAGTGGTTGAACTGGAAGGCAATCAGGTTCCGTATCTTAACATGCACGAGGAGTTTGAGAATGAACTTGAATTGCCTGTAAATCAGTATGCTGTTACCGTATCGTATGGTAGCCAGACGTTTGGGCTGGTGGTTGATGAAGTTGTGCGGGAATACCAGGCAGTAATAAAATCGCTGGGCAAGCTTTTGAATGGACAGGACATCTTTTCAGGAGCAAGTATTTTGGGAAACGGGCAGTTGGCGCTGGTAATCGATACAAATAAGATAATTCAAAAATATTCATAAAACGATGGCTTCAGAAATAATAAGCGGACTAAATTCCTTTTTTACCTTCAGGATTGGCAGCGAACTTTTCGCTGTAAATATTGGAAATGTAACCAAAATTCTGGGATTGACCGATATTACCAAAGTGCCAAATTCACCCCGGTATTTCAAAGGAATCATCAATCATTTTGGCAATGTTTTGCCCGTTTTTGATGGTCGCATCAAATTTGGTTTTCCTGAAACAGAATACACAAAAAATACCTGCATACTGGTGCTTGTGGTCGAAATTGACGGACAACCAGTAAATACGGGCGTTATAGTCGATTCGGTTGAGAAAGTACTCGTGTTTGAGCCTGAACAAATTAAACCTGCGCCCACCGTAGGTAAAGGTTTTAACAGTGAATTTATTCTTGGAATTGCCACTGTACAAAGTGAATTTGTAATCATTCTGAATGTTGACAAAATATTCTCGGAAGAAGAAATTAACCTGATAATTGCTGCTGAGTAAATGACAATTTAAAAATATGGCTATGAGATTTGTTGATATGAAAATACGCACGAAACTGATGGGATCATTTGGTATTCTGATCTTTATCGGCTTTATTTTAAGTGTTAATTCAGTAGGAACCTTGCTGTTTTTCAAAAAGGACATTAGATCGTTTACCAACGAATTTCTGCCCCAGTTGGAATTGTCTTCCAAAATAAGTTCGCATACGCAAATGGTTGCGTTTAATATGGAAGGATTCTATCTGACCCATAAATCAGAATATTATAAGTCGGCCAAAACTGAATTGGACGCGCTGAAACAAGCCATTGGCGATGGAGAATTATTGCTTCAAACAGCTGCAAATCTTCCAAAACTGGAGCAGAATCTGAGCGAAGCAAGAATACAGATTCCTCAATATGAGCAGAATATGCTAATGGCTTACAAAATTAATCAGGACATTTTGTTATTGCAGGAGAAGGCAGCAAAACAAATACCAGCCAAGCCGGTAGTAAAAGTAAAAAATGACCGAAAACAGGTTGCCAAAACTACCAAAGCCACCACTGACAGCAATGTGATAATGAATGACCTGGCTGATAAAACAGCAAAATTTCAGGAATTAAGAACCGCGAACACAGCAATCTCCGACAAGCTTGTTGAAAATTCTAATAATTTAAGAAATTCGGCAATTAATTACACCAAAGAAGTATCCGATAACTTCAACAAATCAATCACTTCATCAATAATCTATACTATTATTCTGGCATTTATTACGCTGGCATTCTCCATATTTATTGGCCAGTATATTTCCAGAATTATCACACGTCCGCTGCTGAAAGGCATTGCTTTTGCCCGCCAAATGGCCAAAGGCGATTTAACTGCCGAGATCGACGTCAATCAGAAAGACGAAATTGGATTGCTTGCTGACAACCTTCAGATGATGGGAACGCGTATTAGAGATGTGATCAGTTATGTGGCATCAACCGCTGATAATCTGGCATCTGCAAGCCTTGAGTTAAGTTCTACTTCACAGTTTGTATCACAGGGCGCTTCGGAACAGGCATCGGCAGCTGAAGAAGTTTCGGCAGCAATTGAAGAAATGGCAGCCAATGTTCAGCAAAATATGGAGAATACAAAACAAACAGAGCGGATTGCCACAAAGGCTGAAAAAGATATTTATCAGGGAAGCGATAAAGTGACCAAAACAGTGGACGCAATGCGCGATATTGCTGAAAAAATTTCGATCATTGGCGATATTGCATTTCAAACCAATATTTTGGCGCTCAATGCTGCTGTTGAAGCGGCCAGAGCTGGTGAACACGGACGTGGATTTGGAGTGGTGGCTTCGGAAGTTGGAAAGCTGGCCGAACGAAGCAAAATTGCAGCCGCCGAAATTGATAAGCTGACAAAATCAAGTGTTTCAAATGCCGAAGAAGCCGGTAAACTGATGAATGAAATTGTACCGGATATTCAGAAAACAGCAAGATTAATTCAGGAAATTTCATCAGCCAATTTAGAACAAAGCGCCGGAGCCGATCAGATTAATTCGGCCATTCAGCAATTAAACCTGGTAACGCAGCAAAATGCGACTACTTCAGAGAAACTTTCAATCAATGCGGTACAATTATCAGCACAGGCCGAACAGCTTAAAGAAACCATTTCCTTCTTCAATGTTGGAAAAACTGAAGGTGATTTCTTTTCGGTGGCCAAAGTTTCAAAGCAAAATCAGCCGGTAGTTAAAAAATCGCCGGAAAATAAAAAAAAGGTGGTGATTAATCTCGATCTGCCTGATAGTCCGGATGAAGAATTTGAACGCTTTTAAAAACGCACAGTGAAATCGGAGATTATTCAAATATCAGACGATTTATTCCTGAAGCTGGGAAAAGAGGTTTCCGAGAGATATGGGATAAAAATGCCAATCGGGAAGAAAATCATGTTTCAGGCGCGCCTGCAGAAGCGCCTGCGTGAATTGAACCTGAAGTCGTTTGATGAATATGCCGATAAATTATTTGATGAAAATGACGGAATGCAGGAATTTACTGTTTTAGCCGATTTTATATCAACCAATAAAACAGAATTCTTTAGAGGAAAAGCACACTTCGATTTTATGACCGGATCGGCGCTTCCCTATTTTAAGGAATTAATGCCTGAAAATGGCTTTTTACAGCTTAAAATATGGAGCGCCGGCTGTTCAAGTGGTCAGGAGGCTTATTCGCTTGCCATTACAATCGAAGAATTCTGCCGGACTTCAGGATTTAAATTTCGGTATTTCATTACGGCAACCGATATCTCGACCCGAATGCTTAAAACAGCCAAAACCGCCATCTATCCAATGGCGTATGTCGATGAAATTGAGATGGATCTGAAGAAAAAATACTTTCTGAAAAGTAAGGATAAAACTGATCCAAAAGTAATGATTGACAAGGAAATTCGTGATAGAATCAACTTTGAATATCTGAACCTGATGGATGATTCGTATCAGGTAAAAGGCGATTTTCATGTGATTTTTCTACGGAATACACTCATTTATTTCGAACCGGAAGTTCAGATCAGGATACTTTCAAAAGTTATTGACAAGTTGGTTGATGGAGGGTTCCTGTTTATTGGTCATTCCGAATCGCTTGTAAATCTGGATTTACCAATCAGGTCGATTGCCCCAAGTGTTTATATCAAAAATAGATAGGTTATGAATGATTCACGAACAGAACAAACAAAAGAATTGGAAAATTGTCGAAAGCAAGTTTCGCAACTCAAAAACGAAAATGCGGAATTATTGAGAAACCTGCACGCAGTAAATGAAAAACTTCGTGATTCGGAAAGGTTGAAGGGGCATTTTATAAGCAATATTACCAACGAAATTATCAACCCTTTTGCCAGTATTCTGGCTTTGGCCGATAACATCCAGTATCTGAACGAAGGCGATATCTCGAAAGCGAAAAGGATGGCCGAACTGATTTTTGAAGAAGCATTTCATCTCGATTTTCAGTTAAAAAATATTTTCGCTGCTGCTCTAATTGAAGCTGGTAACGATGAACTCAAGATTTCGACCTTCAGTTTTAAAGATTTTACCGATCACATTCTTCAGTATTTCAGCAAGCAATTACAAAAGAAAAACCTCCGCATTTTGGTTGGGTTTGAGAACTTCCCCGATTCTGAAGTGAGTTTCAGATTTACATCTGACAAGGAAAAACTTGAATTAATCTTGAAAAACCTTATCAGCAATTCAATAAAATTCAGTCCTGAAGATTCGGACATTGAACTTGAATTCTGTTACGGAAACGGAATTCTTTCGCTGGAAGTTTCGGACCACGGAAAAGGAATTCACCCCGAAGACCGGAAGGTAATTTTCGACCGTTTTAAACAACTCGATGAGAGAATAAATTCGATTAATTCGGGACACGGGTTGGGTTTATCGATCGTGATGGCTTATACCGATTTACTCGGTGGAAAACTTAGCCTGAATGATAATCTGAATGGCGGTATCCGGGTGTTTTTATCAATACCTGAAAGTACCGAACCCAATGACTGGGATGATCTTGAAGGATTTTTGCTTGATACGGAAACAAGTTACTAATGGATAGTATTGGCCAAAAGCACCATTTTTTACAACCTTCGACGATGCTTATAAGCAAGGAGCAGCAGTGGGTGACAACGATTCTTGGATCGTGTGTTTCGTTATGCCTTTTTGATAGGAAAAAGTGTATCGGAGGAATTAATCATTATATGCTGCCGTATTGGAACGGCGAAGGATTGGAATCGCCGCGTTACGGGAATGTGGCAATTTCGCAGTTATACAAAAGAATGCTTGAACTTGGCGCCCAAAAAGATGATATTGTATGTAAAATTTTTGGTGGTTCCGAAGTGTTGGGGGAGCAAACGTCTGTTTTTAATGTAGGGCAGCGAAATGTTGAACTGGCTATGAAAATAATCAGGGAAATGGAAATTCCGTTAGTAAGTTCAAGTACCGGCGGTAAGCAGGGCCGTAAAATTCATTTCAATACCGGAACAGGTGAAGTATTACAGAAGTATCTG
>Ga0154413_1153_pt2 | contig 12189 bp, 4 predicted proteins | sample RifGroB2_FD_115917 | JGI IMG/M metagenome (GOLD analysis project Ga0154413, IMG submission 115917) | Bacteroidetes bacterium GWB2_41_8 | reverse complement strand
GTCTTGTGGAGTGGCAATTGTAACTTCACCTGATGACGTTTTTAATGTCTTGGTGCCTTTGCCATTACGTTTGTTCCCTTTGCTTCGCTCCAGTTCTGTTAGATGAGAGGACATCTCACCTTCCAGGGCACTCTCTAAAAATTGCTGAAGTAAAGGGGCAAAAACACCATCTTTGCCCGTTAAAGATTGACCGCTCATCAACTGTTGAAGAGCTTTGTCACGCATCGACTTAAATTCTTCTGATTCTATACTCGTTGTCTAAAGTTCAATTATAATTAATTTTTGCTTTAGACAGAGTTCATTTTACAGTCTCTAAAATTCTGATTACCCTCATTTGCTTTCTATTAGCTAGATTTAATTTTGATACTTTTCTATCATTTACTTTTTATTCCTTGCACATCTTTCATCATCCGGTTTACAATTCCCGTCCAGATGTAAGTTTTATGGTGACCGCCCCAAAGAGTATCCGGACTATAGAATTCCCAAAGGTTGTGGTCTTTTGAAAGTCGGTCGTACATCACTTCAGTAACTTTATCAACCAACTCTGCCGCCTCTTTTGGATATCCATAATCAAGCAAGCCTCTTTCGATAAGGTAATTCCACTGCACCCAAACGGGCCCATTCCAGTAACCTTTGTCGTTGTAATAAGGATCGTCAGCAGCCAGCGAAGGGATTCCGTATTTGCGCCAGAATTTTTTCGGATCGGTTAAATGTCCAACCAGAGATGCCGCCTGTTCTTTGTTGGCCACGCCGGCCCACAACGGAAGGAACCCGATGATTTCCATACGTTTCAGGTCGTCCTTTGTCTTAAAAGTAAAACTATGGTCGGTTTTGTTTACCTGGTAGTAAAAACCGGATTCAGGATCCCAGCAGTATTTGTTGATGAGGTTCGTCCGTTTCTCATAATCATCTTTCCACTTTTTGGCTTCATCATTCAATCCCAGTTCGAGGGCCATCGCTTCGAGCGATTTGGCTTCCATCACGAGCATGCAATTCAAATCGAGCCCCTCAAAATTTGAAGGATAACCCACCTGGTCCCAGACAGCCACCAATGCATCGCGCACCGATTCAAGAATAGCCTCGCCGCCCCACTCACACAAACCATCGCCGTCTTTGTCGCGGTTACTCACATAGAAATTGTAAAATTTAACCGACGAATCGTACATTTCCTTTAAAAAGGCTTTGTCCCGGGTCATTTGGTAAACCTCCCAGTTGAGGTACGAATACCACGGTGCTGAAGAAGTTAACTCGCCATTTTCTTCAATGATTTCATCGAGAAAAGAACCTGTCCGATAGTTGATGTACCCGTTAGGATACTGACGCTGCCGGTACACCCGCTGTGAGTTCATGGCGCACAAAGGATCGACATCGGCGTAAGCCAGCATGGCAATACTTTCGTGAAATACCTGACCGCCATGCCCCCAGCCCCAGGTAGGTTCACGCGAGAAAACGTAATAATTGTATTCCGATTTGGCCTGCGGCGGGTAAAAAACCTGCCGCATCATGTTCACATTACTCCAGAAAAGTGCTTCCTGTTTTTCATTCCTGAATGGAAAAGTTTTCACTTTTTGGAGCAAATCTTCGTTCGTCTGAATGAACGGAGCAATATCTTTCTGAAGAAGTTCGGTTGTTCCGGCCAAAGCAGTTTCCCTGCTCTCTTTTTGCGGATAAACAGAACGAACCATCCTGAAATGCATGGCATTTCCAGCTGAAAGTGTCATTTTTTTCCGGAAAGAAATGACCCGGGCAACTTCAGGAAGAACTTCAGGAGATTTGTTCTGATTGACAAACTCCGAAAAACTTGAATTCGGGACATTGATCACCTCTCCGGAATGAATACCGCTTACTCCATTTTTGCTGCAAACAACCACATAGCCATATACCTTTCCTGGTTCAACACTTCTGTCGGTAAATTCAGGAGTTTTTATTTCGCGGGCCACAAGATTGTAAATATCTTCAGGGTAGCACCTGCGGTAAACCAAAAACAAGGTTTCACTGTCCGGTGCGGTCCAGCTTATCTGGTTGTTTTCAATATGTAGTTTTTCCACTACCGGAATATTGGATTCGTCAAGTTTCAGGTCGCACCGTGCAGCGTTGGTCGTGAATTTTCCGTTTGCGGTAGCCTGAAACCCGGTTTTAACATTGTAGCCCGTCAACCGGTATGTTTTGGCGTTCAGGTTAATAATTCCACCTTCAATCATGAAATAGCCTCCCGGTTCGAAAACCGTTTGCGAAGTTCCCCAAACGCTGCTGTTTTCAGTCACCATCCGATCGAAATTCTCGTCAACAATTAACTGAAGCCGGTTGATTGGTGACGAACCCACTAAGCGCTCTCCGCTTGGGGCATACAACCTTCCGGTTAACCTTTTCTCCGGTTTCCGTTCAAGAAAGATTGGCGACGGATAAACGGGTGATTCACCTTTCTCGCTTGAAAATGCAAGGGTTTCATCCACATCTGCTGAAAGCATAACGATGTTGCGCAAGCTGTCCTCATACGGCAACTGATGTCCAAGTGTCCAGCTATCGGGGTATTCTTCGTGCGAAAACTCAATGAGACTTTTCCCCTGATCGACACTTAGCTGATGAAATCCCCGCCGGTTGCTCTTCATGAAAGGATAGACTTCAACTTCGGTTTCCTGATTTTCCAGGTTTGTGATTGAATAGTCAACCAGAGCCATTCGTGACGAATAGGTCATAAAAACCGCATCGACCTGTATATTTTCAAATGGTTCGAACCGGCATTTCACCAAATCAGGATACGATGAAGTAATGACAGGGGGTCTGTGCATATCAGCCACCCGATAAACCCATTTCCCGTTCATGTGGAAACCGATGCAAATATCACCTCCGGTATCGGTTGTAAAATCGGCCCCCAGCGAATCCTGATCGTATTTAAATTCATAACCCTCATCGAGAATAAAATCCGATCGTTCCTGTGCTGCGGCATAGGTGGTGTATAACGGGAAATCTTTTCCCGCGTTGAGCGACGATAAGTAAGTAGCCTTTTCCTGACAAGAGGCCAGAAAAAGAAGTACGATCAAACTATAGAGAAATTGCTGTCTTTTCATCTTTTATCCAAGTGTTTTTTACAAACCTGAAAGATTCATTTTTTCATTTTTCTGATACACCCTTACCACCGGGAATTGTGCAATGCGCAAGGTGGTACATCCGTATGGAATGAGTGTAATCTCTTCAGGAGCATCCGTTTTTAGCTGGTATTGCTCGCTGTATGGGAGTGGTCCTGCTGAGCCGTTGTAAAGCTCCCAGAAAGGAATTTTCACGGCTTTGGTTTTTATCTCGATGGGACAGTTTTCGGGGTTCCAGGGATACAATCCTGGTTTGACATCGCGTTTCACAATTTGGTAATTAGCAGTAAGGTCGGTCAATAAGGCCGAAATCATTCCGTAGTTCCAGGGTGTAGTGGGCTTAACTTCGTAATAGAATTTTCCGTATTTGTCGTTATTCTCAACCCTTTCCCATTTTTCACCAATCTTCAGGGCATAAGCCAACGGACCATGTTCGATAGAAACCGAGTTTTCATGCCACCGCTGGGTTTTTAGTTCCATTGGAAGTACCAGTTCTACCACATCGCCCGATTTCCATTCACGCTTTACCAGAATGATCTGGTTTCCGGCGTACTGATCCCATTCTGTGCCGTTCACCTTTACAGTGGCGTTTTTACACCAGACAGGAATACGCAAATGGAATGGAAATTTAGCCGGACTGTTCACCTTTAGGGTAAACCTGATGTTTTCGTCAAACGGATAATTGGTTTGCTCGGTAACTTCTACCGAATTGTTTTCGGCAACTTTTATTGTTGCTTTGGATGGAGCATAAACCAATGCGGCAATTCCCTTGTCGGCAGTAGCATACCAAAGGTTTTGGGTGAATTTTGGCCATCCCTGGTGCATATTCGATGTGCAACACGGATACCCTGTCAGCACGCCAAAGAGTTGGTCGGTTCCCTCGTAGGCCGTATTGAAATTTCGCGGATGACGTGAAATCAACACCTGGTTGGCCTGCTGATAATACTGACGGCTGTCATAATTATCGGTTGCTTGTGTAGGCAAAGCATTGAATGCCACCCGTTCCAAATGATCAGCAAAAGTAACCTCTCCGGTAATGGGCAGTGCGGTCTCCATCGAAAACATCATCTCAACGGCGGTGCACAATTCCGATCCCTGCGTGGGATTATTGCCATGCAACAATTCATCAGCCCCAAATAGTCCATGCACCAATCCGTGATGCTGGCGCAAATCGGCCAATCCTTTTTTAACGGCATCCACATATTTCTCCTGCTGATTTTGCTGGTAATAAACGATGGGCTCTTTCATTCCCTGTCCGATGTTCACACAGTGTAGGTTCCAGTGTTTGGTAAGTTCTCCATGCTGGCAAATTTCTGTCCAGGGCTCGGTCTGGTGATGAATCAATTCAGCCAGATTGAGCAGAAATTTTTCTCCTGTCAGGTTGTAAATCCAGTAAACAATGGCCAGGTTATCGCCTCCCCGGTCCATTCCCCAGTGTGTCCATTTATTGAGTGGTTTTTCCGGAAGTTCTTTCAACTGGTACCGGAAATAGTTCAGCATAAGTTTAATAACCCGCTCGTCGCCGGTAGCCGAGTGATATTGCTGAAGCACTTTCAGCATCACCATTTTAGGCCACCAATCCTGTGCATTGGTTCGTTGAAGTCCCGGTTCATTGGGGCGGTCGGTATCCGGACCAAAATACCCATCGGGTCGCTGACTTTTAATGGCCCATTCCACCCAGGGTTTAGTTTTTTCAATCAAAGCTTTATCGTTCAGGATATAGGCAAGCGGCAAAAGTCCGTCAATCCAGTATGGTCCACGTTCCCACACATCGCCATCACCACCCAGCCAACCGTTTCGCTTACCCATTACCTGTTCGTAGGCAGTGTCCAGATTGCCGGTAAGTCCGTCTTTTTGCCGAATCAGCTGATCTTTTAACCATCCTTCAGGTTTTATTGCGCCCAGAGGAAGTTCTACATACGGTTTCTCCATCAGCGGAGCTCTGTTGTTCAGGTATAACGATTGTGCTCCTGATTGGGAAAACGATTGGCAGGTTATTGATAAAAGTGATACTGCAATTAGAGTTATCCTTTTCATATAAGTTGTTTTAATTGATTATCAATTCTTTTTGTATGTATTTTTCACTTGATTCAGGAAGTGTTATTTCAATGGTTTGAACACTACCTCGGACGGCTGTAATTTGACCTCCCGAAATTTCCTCAATTTTATCGTGCGAAAAAAGCTTTAACTGACCGGTTGTTCCAGGTTTACCTTCAACAACCACCAAAAGATGCGATCCGATTCTTTTTTGAGACAAAATTTTCACTTCTGAAGTTTCTTTCCCTGGAACAGGTGAATTTGTGGGTGACAGAATAGCCGTGCCCCCTTCATGAGAAACCGACAACGTTAGTTTCTCGCCGGTAAAATCAATGGGGTCCAATACCAGCCTGACACTTTCCGGTTGTTCCACAATTTTGAAAGGCACCGACTTACCGTTGATTGCAACCGATTTTATTTCAGTAAACAATGGAAAAGACGGCGAGAAATCAAGCTTCACCGAATTTCCGTTTCGGGTAATAATGAATGTTGTTCCCGAAATTTCTTTATCCATTTTCAGGCTCATCCGGGTATTATTCAACCTGATGTTTGATACCAGCGCAGAATTCCAGTCCCACGGAAATCTTGGAAATAGTGCTATTTCGTTGTTCAGCGCATTGCCGTTTAGCCCAAGAAGCCCTTCAATGGCCGATTGCAGGATCATGGTCTCCGACCAGCATTGCAAGGGGCAAACACCTGCAGGAGTAAATGTTTGTCCATTCAGTGTTTCAGGCATACACCCCAGCGCCCATTGGCGATAGTTGTTCATATTTTGCATTAAATGCATGTATCCTGAAGTGTAACACCCGGAAGCATATTCAGCCAGAGATCCCCATCCGGTGAATAAGGGCCAAACCATCCCTTCGTGATAAGCCCTCGGATTATAATTCCGGTTGAACTCGCTGATGATGCGCAGTCCCCAGTCGGTTGAATATTCGTTTCGTGAAAGTTCTGATGCAACTTTAAACGCTTTTCCCTGATCGCTGACGGCATTCAAATATACGCCCACAGCGGCGAGTGTAGTTTTATCAGGCATATAGGAACTATCCTTCATCTTGCCGTTGTTGAAGTATGATTGAGATTTATTCCAGAAATCCTGATCAATGATTTTTAATGTTTTTTCGGCGACGGTTTTAGACGATTGAACCAGATCAACGTCTTTCATCGCATCGGCCATGTAGCTCATTGCATTGGCCGATGCAACCTGACAGGCAGCCAGGTAAAACTCGGTATGTGTTCCGTATAAATTTCCACCTTCAATCCATCCATGCCCAACATTGGTATTTTCAATCAGTCCATCGCCATCGGTATCGGTTCCAAGAACGTAATTCCAGGTTTTCTTTAATCCGGGCCACAGGTTCTGGATGAAATCCACATCACCCGATTGTTTCAGGTAATGAGCCGCCAACACCAGGTAAAGAGGCGATGCGTCGGATGCGTCGTAATGAACGGCTCCGCTCGATGTCAGCTCATGGTAAATTTTCCCGTTGACGTCCATGTACCGGTCAAAAACAGACAATATCTTTTTAACCATTTCAAAGTCGCCATAATCGGAAATGGCCATGCCACTCCATTGGGCATCCCGTCCGAAATACCAGGCATAGCCGGGTCGCCCGCTGATTGGATGACGTCCGTTCCATCCTCTTGCAGTGGTTCCAAATCCTGCCATCAGGCTGGTTCCAATGCCGGGTGTTTCCTGCAAAAACTGGTCGGTACGAAGAATTGCCCAATTGTAGGCTTCGTTAAATACCGAATCAGGTGATTGAATGACCAGTGAATTTTTTAACAATGATTGATAGTAATCGCTGGTCTTTTTAAATAGCTGGCTGAAATTTCGGCTTTCCGATTTATACAAAGCGATCGTTTCATCTTTGCTTTCGGAACCCGCAACGATGCTGACATCCAGACAGCGGGTATTCATTTGGCTTGCATTAAAAACAAATCCGCCGTTAACCTGAATCCGTGAGGTTTGCTTACCATTCAGTCCGTTGTTTTTGTACTGAATGGAATCATACTGCCCGATCAAATACTTCTCCGGAGTAGCGCTAAAGGAAACCAGTGTATTCAATTCGCCCTTCTGGCCTGAAATGATCCAGCCATTTAATCCAGCCAGATGCTCGTACTCCATCGATTGTGTTGCCCGCGAAGAATAAGGCCACATGTAGCGAAGATTTGAGGTGTATTTCACAACAATCTTATCGATTTGATCTCCAGTCCACTCATAATGAACAAGCGCGACAGGTTTTTCGAATGAATTGGTGGTGATTTCTTTTACCATTGAATTTCCGATCAGATATTCGCGAATAATCATTTCGGGAGAAACGGTTATTTGAGGAGTCATATCGTTTAGCCGCAATGGTTTATCCTGATTTTTCAAAAGTATTTCTGTCTGAAAATCGCGTAAAGCCATAAACGGGTGAACCCAAATTTCATCAATGCCTCCCTTTTCTTTGCCCATAATCAGAATCCGGCGACCTGCCAGATTGACGAAATTGGTTCCTGCTTCTTTCCTTTTAAGGTGAATACTTAAATCAGGAACTTTCCATGTTGATGCAAGAGTAGCAACCCTCTGCTTTGATTTTCCGGGCAATTCGGACACTGTTTGAGGGGTATAATCCCATCTGTACTTTGGTATTCCGGTTATGGAGCCTGAAGTGTATCGGAAAACATTCGAGGTAAATTTTTGGAGTTGAAGCTGGTTGTAGTTTGGAATTTCATAATCGAGAAATGCTCCTGCTGCAATGATTTTTCCTTTTCCAACGGTGTATTCCAATAACAATTTGGAGTCTTCGTGAAACGTAATATACGTCCATTCAATGCCAGTAACCGACCCGTTTTCAGGAACCCGATCGTTGAAAAAACCGATCTTTCTGACCACATGATCATTCATTGCTTTACTCACGTAGGCGCCATGCTGAAGTCCGTCAAACAGCGGGTGAGTCTTAAATGCGTGAAAGCCAAGCGGGCGTCCAAACCCTTCATCCCGAACCGTATCTGTTTCACATTGGAAAGGTTGTTTTTCGAATCCCCAGGCATTCAGCAGATAAAGCGCTTCGCGGCTTACAAACAGATTTCCGCCCTTTTGGACAAACGACTGGATTGCGTCGCCACACACCATTTCAGCTTGCGTGGGTTCAGCAACTTGTGTTTTATGAATCCAAATGTGTGAGAACTGCTCATTCTTTATTTTACAAAGATCTTCAACGGATATGATATCGTAAGAGGTATTTTCAAATGTTTTCAGCAGACTTTCAATCTTTTGTAATTCGTTTGCCGACATCAGTGATCCTACCAACCCGATACGAGTGACCGGGCTGGCAGGCTTTTCACCTTTAACCAAATTTCCGTAAAGGACCAAAATTAATATGAGGCTGAAAAAAACACGTTTATTCATCTTCCTAGTTTTGATTAGCTGGAAATATCATGTTTACTACTTTATGTCAGCCACACAGCGGAATCCAACGGTGGCATTCCGCTCAAAACCTTCGGAAATGCGAAGCAGGTATTGCCGGTAGTGCAACTCACGAGGTCCGCCCTGCACGTACCACCAGCTTGATGATGGTTTAAAATAACTGCCTCCTTTCATCATGATGTATCGGTAACTGCCATTCACATACAAATCGTTGGTCAACTGCCACACGCAACCAACCAGATCGAGAAGACCATACGGATTGGCTCCTTTGGGATATTTGCCTGTTTCGTATAATTTTCCGTCTCCCAGATTACACAATTTAGCGTCGATCCCTTCCAGCTTCATCGTTGTCAAAGTTTCGGTAATGACTTCTTCCACTCTTTTAACTGGTTTTTTCTGTACCCAGGGCCATTCGTTCCCTTTTTCGGTTTGGGCGGCATATTGCCATTCAATTTCGGTGGGCAAACGTTTCCCGGCCCATTTGGCGTAGGCCTGCGCATCTTCGTACGAAACATACACTACCGGATAATTTTCCTGACCTGATGGGATATGTCCGTTAACCCAGTGCTTCAGGAAGTTTGCTCCATCTTTCGGTCGGTACTGGCTCGCTTCCAAAAATGCTTTGAATTGCTGATTGGTTACCGGTGTTTTGTCCATCCAAAAAGCGGACATTTCGTATGTTTTACCCAGGAAATCTTTCGGGTAGGAAATAAACTCATCGCCGTTGGTTGCTTTATAGGTGAATTTTCCGGCAGGAATTTTTACCATTCCTTTGGTCGTTACCGCCGGAGCCGTTTTCTGCGATTGGCTCACCAAATGCGGAGTACCGGCTTTAATTTCAACGATGCGTTCGTCGAGCAAAATTTCATCCTCAAAAAGCTGAATGATAAAACGTCCTTCAAAACGTCCGAATTTTTCTGTCAGACGGATGGTGTGTTTGCCCACAGCAAGCGTTAAAGGCGTTTTTTCGTAATCGGGCACTCCTGCCCATATTTTGATTTCTTTTCCTGCTGAAGCCTCCACATTCAACACATCGCTTTCCCGCGATACTTTTAATAATTCAGGAAATTGTGCGATACAACTAACTGCACCTTCGTTATTGGTTCCCAGCCACGATTTATTGAACGCATCGGTTTCAACTTCAACATAAAATTTTCCACCTTCCTGTTTGGGTTCTTTCTCCTGATGGCTCCATAAATCAACAAAGTGTTTTCCGCTTTGAGGTTTCACTTCAAACAGGTTTCCTTTAAACCCTTCAGGGATCAGGCTGTAAATGGTGTAAATGTTTTTTTCGGGCCGGGTCCATCGGTTGACCCAAATCCGATCGGCGATGGTCGGAATCAGAGGCTGATAAATTCCTGATACAAAATTGTATGTGTTTTCGCGCAGGATACGTGAAGTTTTGCCCAGGTAACGATATTGCTCATCGGCCCATTCAGGTTTTCCGGGAGCGAAAATGTTCATTTCAGTTCCGTACCCGTTAAAAAATGCAACATTGTATTCGCGCCTGATGGGCTCTTTAAACAGCTCGGCCACCCTGAAGATTGCAAACTCCGGCTTGATAAATTTATTGAGGTTCAGCATCGGGCAGTAATACAACGCATTGTGTACGCGACCCGAGACAATGCCCTGCATATCACGCGGGACGGCCATCCCTTCGCTGTACATTACCACTCCTTTTCGCACCGAATCGGCTGCATGCTGAAGCTCAACGCTGGATTCCCCCTTCGTGTCGAGCACAACGCCATCGGCGCCGGTTGCTGCAATAATATCAGCCATACCTACGGTGTGGCTTTCATTCCGGGTACTTTCGTCCCAGGGGTTGTAGCAAATAAACAAACGCGAGTTGTTCTCGTTGCACACTTTCGCAAGATTACCGATTTGTTTCATGCCACCAGGCAAGTCGCGAAACAAATCCCACTGGTTGCGCTGATCGAGCCCCAAGGTGGGCCAGGTGGGCCATATCCCGATAAAATCATCCCCGCCATATTGTTTTTGTCCTTTCCTGACAAAATCTTCAAGGCCAAATTTTCCGGTTGTATAATCGTAATAATAATTGTCCCAGCACTGAATGAGATGTGACACATAGGCGTGGCGAACCCACTTTAAATCTTCACGATCAAATAGTTGGTTGTTAAATTTCCCGGGCTCCACTTCGTAAAGCATTCGCTTTTGAAACATCAGTCGCAGCCCTTCCTGCCAATCGCCTGAAAAGTAATCGGCCCAAAGGGTGTAAACCACCGATCCACCCGGATAAAGTTCGGTTTCAAATCGTCTCCGTTTTCCTTTGTCAATCGATTCTTTATCTCTTCGGCTCAACGCGCAGATTTTCCGGCCGTCGTTCAGATCAATAGCCGAGAATCCAAGTTCCCAGGCATTATCGGGAACAATTACATTCACCGGAGCAAAACCCGGACGGAACAGATGCGTGCGCGACAAGCCATGTTTCCCTTTTCCGGTGATATAAACATGACTTTCAGCCTCGCCGAGCGGAACCACATTGTGCAACAAAATGGTGTCGTTGGATACGTTGGTAAATTTTATTTCCACTTTGGCTCCATAGGCATAGTCTGATGTTTTCCAGTCCAAAGCGATTTTTCCACCGATATTATTTTTACTGCCATCGGTTTTGGCGTCAGTCGATTGATATTGCTGATCGTCAATTTTAAATGAAACCAGCGGTAGTTCCGCGGCCGGTTTTGATTTTTGATCGAACGCAGTTACTTCGACCCCTTTGGACGACGAAATTTCCATTGATTTGAGCGATTGAGCCTGGGCTGTATTTACCATACTGCTCCAGCCCAAAATCATGAAAAAAATGAAAATAGAGAGTGATTTTAATTCCATGAGATATAGATAATAAATTGATTGATTTTTAATTAGCATCTTTCACACACCGAAACCCTACCGTTGCAGCTCTTTCGTAACCCTGCGAAACGCGGTATTGTTGTTGGCGGTTAATGAGTGGAAGCGGTCCGCCGGTAACATACCACCACGATGATAAGGTGGTAAAATAGCATCCTCCTTTCAGAATGAAATAATCAATGGCTCCGGTTTTGTACAAATCGTTGGTGATTTGCCACACCGAACCGGTCAGATCGTAAATTCCCCAGGGATTGACTCCTTTTTCATATTTCCCGACCGGATCGGGAATTCCATTTCCCGGATTGCAATATACACCGGTTGAATCCTTTTGATTGCCCCAGGGGTACTTGCGCCCATCGCCGGCCTGCGCAGCGTGTTGCCATTCAGTTTCAGTGGGAAGACGTTTTCCTTGCCACAACGCATAAGCTTTGGCATCTTCATAGCTCACATACACCACCGGGAAATTCTCCTGACCTGCCGGAATATGTCCGTTCTCCCAATGTTTCAGGAAGTTTTCAGGATCAGTCGGTTTGTAGTTCGACCTGTCAACAAATTCTTTGAACTGACGATTGGTCACCGGATATTGATCCATGTAAAATTCCTTCACCACAAAAACTTTACCGGTGTCCTGCAACGGATATTTTAAGTCCCAGTTGCCAATGTGTGCGGCTTTAAATTTGAACTGCCCTGCAGGCACCTTCACCATTCCCTGCGGAAGACTGGCGGCTGCGGTCGTTTTTTCGGTTGTTGAAGCCAGACGCGGATATCCGTATGGCATGTACACTGAAC
>Ga0154413_1071_pt1 | contig 12213 bp, 10 predicted proteins | sample RifGroB2_FD_115917 | JGI IMG/M metagenome (GOLD analysis project Ga0154413, IMG submission 115917) | Bacteroidetes bacterium GWB2_41_8 | reverse complement strand
ATTTCACAAAAAGCCGGTTGCTGATTGGGTAAAATCGCATTATTGCGGCGGAAAAGGTTGTCTGCCTGCACATGTTGATTCGGTAAACATTTTGGGCCGTGATTTCAAAGGCGGACAAATGGCCCGCGACATGAACCTCTTTGTTGACGATGATGGAATCGCCTACCATATTTATTCTTCCGAAGAAAACAGTACCACGCATATCTCGAAATTAACCGACGATTATTTGTCGTATTCCGGCAGGTATGTCAGAGTATTTCCAGGGCGATACATGGAAGGCGCCGCGCTTTTTAAACGCAACGGCAAGTATTATTTTATAGCTTCCGACTGCACCGGTTGGGCGCCCAATGCTGCACGTTCTGCCGTTGCCGACGAGATTTTCGGTGAGTGGAAAGAATTGGGCAATCCGGCGGCAGGCAACGATTCGGAACTGACGTTCCATTCTCAAAGCACATTTGTTCTGAAAGTTCAGGGCAAAAAAGAAAGCTACATTTTTATGGGCGACCGATGGACTCCGGATAATCCAATTGACGGACGATATGTTTGGTTGCCTGTAGTGTTTGAAGATAATGCACCAAAATTATATTGGAAACATAAATGGGGCTTGTAGCATAAATTGTATAAAATACTGCACAAACAATCAACCCAACAGCATTTAAATCTGTTATACTGCTTTGTCCGTTTTAATGCGGACATTTTTTTGCGCTTAACAAGTAAAATCTCAGCATTCAAAATAAAATAACTTCCGATGAAGAAATTTCTGAACTTCCTGTTTTCATTCCCTTTTATGGGCTTTTTGTTGTTGATTCTGGCTTTTTCGATGGCAATAGCCACCTTTGTTGAAAGCAGTTATGGTACCGAAGCCGCACAAGGGGTAATATATAAGTCATTATGGTTCGAGTTGATATTGTTGTTGTTGGCGGTCAATCTGTCAGTCAACTTTATCAGGTATAAAATGTACACCCGGCAGCGTATTGCAGTTGGATTGTTTCACCTCTCGTTCATTATAATTCTGATCGGAGCCGGAATTACACGTTACATCAGTTTCGAAGGAGTGATGCATATCCGCGAAGGGCAATCTTCCGATTTCATACTTTCTTCGGATGATTACCTGACCATTAAAAGCGGTGAGCAAACTGTAAGCAATACTGTTCTTTTTTCGGAACTGTCGTACAAAGGGTTTGATGAGAAGATTACTGTTGATGGCCGGAAAATCAGGGTGAAATCGGTCGGATTCATCAAAAATGCGGTTCGTACGGTTATGGATCATCCTACCGGAGCCGAACTGATTGATTTTGTGGTTTCTGCCGGACAGGGACGTGAGAATTTTATTTTCGCGAAAGGGAATCAGATTGATCTTGGTTCATTGGTAGTTGGTTACGAAGTTCCGAATGCGGATATTCAGTTTTTTAACGTTGGTGACAGTCTTTTCCTGATTTCGGACAGGGCGCTCGAAATACGTTCGATGACAGGCGGAGAGGCTGTGCCGGTGAATGCAAACGATACGCTGGCCGTAATGCCGATGAACCTTTATGCCATCGATAATTATATGTTGATTGTGAAAAATTTTCATCCCAAAGCGGTTATTCGCGTTGCCAAAGATGCCTCAGGAAATGCTATTGAAGATGCTGTAATTCTTGAAGTTACCGATGGATCTAACAAGCAGGTTGTGAATGTATTTGGTCGCCACGGAATGAAAGGTGAGCCTTTTGCCACAACTGTTGGCAATGCAAAACTTGAATTTACTTATGGAGCCGATCCAATTTACCTGCCTTTCGCGTTAAAACTGGTCGAATTTCAGTTGGAAAAATATCCCGGATCTGATAGTCCTGCATCGTTTGCCAGCGAGCTGGTTTTGCTTGATTCGGAGCGAAATGTTTCGCGCAACGAAAGGGTTTTCATGAACAATACACTCAATTACCGCGGATTTAAATTTTTCCAGTCGTCGTACGATCAGGATGAAAAAGGTACAATTCTTTCAGTCAATGCCGACCAGCTGGGAACTATTGTTACATACATCGGATATTTCCTTTTGGGACTTGGTTTTATCTTGGCACTGTTCAGCAAAACATCGTATTTCCACCGGCTGATTGGCCGCTTAAATGAGTATTCAAAAACCACAGTATCACTTGTTTTCCTTTTATTGCTGCTGAATGTCGGACAGACTTCGGCAAATAGTTCCGAAATAGCGGGCATTCCTCAGATTGATTCAGAACTGATCAAAGATTTTTCAGGATTATGGGTTCAGGGACCCGATGGACGCATCGAGCCGGTTTCGACACTGGCTTCGGAAGTGCTCCGGAAAGTTACGCGCAAATCTGATTTTTATGGCCGTTCGGCTGAAGAGGTAATGTTGGGATTGCATCTGTATCCTGAACTCTGGAGAAATGTTTCGCTCGTAAAAGTCTCAAACGATGAGTTGAAGGAGATGCTTGGTGTTACCGAAGGCCGTGTTCCGCTGACATCTTTTTTCGACAACAATGGAAATTACAAACTGATTGAACCTGTAAAAGCCGCTTATGCCAAAGCGCCCGCTTTCAGGAATATGCTCGAAAAAGAAATTATCAATGTTGATGAACGGGTAAATATCTGTTTTATGGTGATAAACGGCGATATGTTCGCGCTGTTCCCAGGGCCAGCAAAAGAAGACAAATGGCTCGCCACCGGTGGAACTCCTGTCGGATTGTCGTCGCAAGACTCGTTGTTTGTAAATCGTGGATTCGAACTGCTGAAAGAATCGGTTAAAGGCAACGGTGAATTAAATGGCCGGCAGATTCTTGAAGCAATTGCAAATTATCAGGCAAAATTTGGCGCAGAATATTTGCCCACCGAAACCCATAAAAAAACGGAAGCTTTTTACAATCAGATAAATCCTTTTAAACGTCTGTTCCCTGTTTATTTGCTGGTTGGCTTCGTTTTGCTGATTGTTTCGTTTGTAAATATCTTCAGGCAAAAAAGTATGGGATCAAAAATGCGCATTGTTTTTACTTCGTTGATTGGCCTGGGATTTTTGTTTCATACAGCAGGTTTGGCCATGCGCTGGTATATTGCAGGTCATGCTCCGTGGAGCAACGGATACGAGTCGATGGTTTATGTTGCCTGGGCAGCCATGCTGGCAGGCCTTATTTTTGGCCGGAAATACCCGATGGTTCTTGCCACTGCTGCAATGCTTTCAGGAATTACACTATTTGTTGCCCACCTGAACTGGATGAATCCTGAAATTACACAATTGGTGCCGGTTCTGAATTCGTACTGGCTGATGATTCACGTGGCAATTATTACTGCCAGTTACGGTTTCCTGGGATTGAGTGCGTTTATCGGTATGTTGGTGCTGGTTCTGTTCAGTATTAGTAATGCGCAGAACAGCAAAAATGTGAAAGGGTTCGTACATCAACTTACAGCAATCAGCGAAATGTCGGTCACAATTGGCTTGTATATGCTTACGATCGGTACTTTTCTGGGTGGCGTTTGGGCCAACGAAAGCTGGGGCCGATACTGGGGCTGGGATGCGAAAGAAACCTGGGCGCTGATAACCGTTGTGATTTATTCATTTATCGCCCACATGCGCCTGATACCATCACTTAAAGGTATTTTCAACTATACGATTGCTTCTGTTCTTGGTTTTGCTTCGGTGCTGATGACCTATTTCGGTGTTAATTACTATTTGAGCGGTTTGCATTCTTATGGCCGCGGTTCAGTCGATTCGGTTCACTGGTCGGTTTTTGTGATAATTGCTGTTATCGCCGGATTAATGCTTATTTCAAATTTCAAACAAAAGAATCTGGAATTTGAAAATTGAGGATTTATCAGAAATTCAAAATCCGGAAATGTTAATGTTTCATTTATGCTAATTTGTTGATATGTAGTGTTTAGCGTAAAGTATAAATTCTATCGAACTGAATGCTGTAGTTTTTTGACTTTTTGTCTTTCACCCAAAAGTTAAAATAGTTTTATATTTAGAGGCTTGAAAAAAACTAAACTATAAAACTATGGCTACCGAAGTGAAAAGAACTTTCGATATTTTAGACAAATGTCTCCGGGAATTTCCACGTAAAGATGCATTGGGCGGAAAAGACACAAAAGACTGGTATGTTTACAGTACCGCCGAATATGTTGAAAAGTCGCATCAGTTCGCAATGGGATTAATGTCATTGGGCCTGAAAAAAGGCGATAAAGTAGCTACAGTAACAACCAATCGCCCCGAATGGAATTTTGCTGATATGGGTATGGCCATGACGGGCATCGTGCATGTTCCGATTTATCCGACCATTGGCGAAGAAGAGTACAGTTATATTCTTGAACATGCCGAAATTAAAGCTCTTTTTGTAGGCGATAAAAAGCTGTACGAAAAGTTAAGTCCGCTGGTCGCTCTCTTACCCGAAATTACTCATGTTTATTCTTTCGAAAAAATTGATGGTGTTCATTATTTCGATGAATTGATTCAACTTGGAGAAAGCAAAAAAACGGAATTTGCAAGCCAGCTTGAGCAAATAAAAACGGAAGTTGATCCTGAAGATCTGGCAACGATTATCTATACTTCAGGAACCACTGGCGTTCCAAAGGGAGTGATGCTTACGCACACCAACCTGGTTTCGAATTTTCTGGAACATTCGAAAATGCACCATTTGGGCAAAGATCACCGTGTAATCAGTTTTCTGCCACTTTGCCACGTTTACGAACGCAGTGTGAATTACCATTTTCAGTACAAAGGAATGGGCGTTTATTATGTCGGAAATCTCGGGCAAATTGTTTCGGCCATCAAGGAGATTAAACCTCACATGTTCAACTCGGTGCCTCGTTTGCTCGAAAGGGTTTACGACGGTTTTGTGTCGAAAGGCAAAGAACTGAAAGGCATCAAAAAAGCAATTTATTTCTGGGCTTTGAATCTTACCCGCCATTTTGAATACAATAAAAAATACAATTTCTTCCTGAAAATCAGGATTAAAATAGCCGACAAGCTGATTTATTCGAAATGGAGAGAGGCGCTCGGTGGTAACATTGTTTATGTTGTTTCAGGTGGAGCAGCATTGCAACCACGAATTGCCAGGGTTTTGGGAATGGCCGGAATGCTGAACCTGGAAGGGTACGGTTTGACCGAAACTTCGCCGGTAATCGCGGTAAATAATCCTGCGACCAGAGCCATGAAAATTGGAACGGTGGGCGAAGTTCTAAGCAATGTACAGTTGAAATTTGCCGACGATGGTGAAATACTCTGCAAGGGTCCCGGTGTAATGAAAGGTTACTACAAAGCGCCCGACCTTACTGCCGAAGTTATTGATGAGGACGGCTGGTTTCATACCGGCGATATTGGGATACTGGAAGATGGTAAATACCTGAAAATTACAGACCGCAAAAAGGAAATGTTCAAGCTTTCGGGTGGAAAATACATTGCCCCGCAAATGATTGAAAACAAATTGAAAGCTTCGTTTTTTATTGAACAGATTATGGTGATCGGGGCAGGCGAGAAGTTTGCCAGCGCATTAATTTCACCCAACTTTGTTTATTTGCACGAATGGTGCAGCAGCCGTAAAATTCACTTTCAGAATAACGAAGAGCTGATTCAAAATACCGAAGTACTTGCCCAGCTACAGAAAGAAGTGGTTGCTATTAACAAAACTCTGGGCGAGCACGAAGAAATTAAACGGTTCAGGCTGGTGAGCGACGAATGGACTCCACAAAGCGGAGAACTATCGCCAACATTAAAGCTGAAACGTAACTACGTGGCGGCAAAATACAAAACAATCATCGACGAGATTTATTCCGTTTCAAAGGAACAGCCGGGTGGTCGGTTCAGATTGCCAAAAATCAACCTGAATTTCGATATCAACGAGTTTATCAAGCGGCTGAAGTTGTAAAATCTATTTATGAGTTTCAGATTACCTTTAGTTTTGATCGTTATTCTGTGTTTGCATTCTATTCTTCGGGGACAGGAATCTACGGTTGATACTACAAGATCGAAACTTTTTTCGGTGGAAAAAATAAAACCGCTGATTCTGCCAGGCATCTTATTGACCTACGGTTTTGCCGGTATCGAAAATCCACATCTTCAGGAATTCGACCGGCAAGTAAGAGAAGAAGTGATTGAGCATATTGACGAACGTGCCACCATTGACGACTTTTCGCAATATGCACCATTTGTTTCAGTTTATGCTTTAAATGCTTTGGGAATTAAAGGTAAACACAATTTCAAAGATCGGACAGTCATATTAGCGACTTCATATCTTTTGATGTCAGTTTCTGTCAGCAGTCTTAAATTAATAGCCAAAGTTGGGCGTCCTGATAAAAGTTCAAATAATTCTTTTCCTTCAGGGCATACGGCAACAGCATTTATGGGAGCAGAATTTCTATATCAGGAATATAAGGATGTTTCGGTCTGGTATGGAATTGCTGGTTATGCTGTTGCTGCCGGAACTGGCATTTACCGCATTTACAACAATCGGCATTGGGTAACAGATGTTGCTGCCGGTGCGGGAATAGGCATTTTGAGTACAAAAATTGCTTACTGGATTAATCCGTATATCACAGATAAATTATTCAAAAAGCAGGACAAGATATCAGGTGCAACTCTTTATCCCTTTTACAATGGAAAACAGCTTGGGATTGGATTTGCAGCGAATCTTTGATTCCATAAAATCAGCTTAAAAATAATTACATGAAAATGAACCCAGTTGCACCATCCACCGCAGATGAGTATATCGCAGGTTTTACCGGTGATATACAAACAATTCTAAATCAAGTCAGGGCAACCATTAAACAGGCTGCGCCGGATGCCGAAGAAAGTATGAGCTACGGCATGCCTGCCTATAAATTAAAAGGAAAACCGCTGGTTTACTTTGCCGGATTTAAGAACCACATCGGCTTTTACGCTACTCCTTCCGGACATACAGAATTTGCCAGGGAACTGTCAAAATACAAACAGGGAAAAGGTTCTGTTCAGTTTCCGATTGACCAGCCCATGCCACTGGAACTTATTTCTCTGATTGTACAATTTCGGGTTTTTGAAAATATAGAAAAGGCGAAAACTAAGAAGAAATAAATACAAAAAAAATTCCCGGTTTCAAGTTGAATCAACCTGAAAGCCGGGAATTTTAAATTTTCAACTATTTTGAGTTTAGTTTCTTCTCCTTCTTGGACGATCACCACGGTCGCCACCCCTGTCGCCACGATCGCTAAAAGCAGGTTCTCTGCGACCTTCTCTGCGACCACCGGCATAACCGCCTCCGCCACCACCGTTGCCTTCTCTGCGGAAAGAACTGCGTTCGCGGGGTTGGGTTTCAGCAGTCGATTCAACCTTGCCGATATTGATCACATGACCTTCAATCACTACGTTATTCAATGCTTTTACCAAATCTTTTTCGAAGTTGCTGTCAACTTCAAAGAATGAAAATTTACGCTGAATATCAATTTTGCCTATTTCAACATTCCTGCGGCTTGAGTATTGATTGATCAGTCCGATCAATCCGGAAGCGTTCAGGTTTTGTTTTTTTCCGGCGTTGATAAACAGCTTGGAGAAACTCATACGATCGCCATTGCGGTCGCTGCTGCGGTCGTTGCGCTGGAATGAATCCCGCGGAGCTTCGACCTTCACGTTCAAATCGCGTGAATTCTTGTAATAATCAAGTAATTGATTGAATTCGAGCGATACAAAATGTTTAATGATTTCATCCTGACTCATTCCTTCAAATTTTTCAAGAATCTGCGGAATGTATTTCTCGATCTGGCTATTGTTTATTTCAACGGTTTTTACGCGGTCAATCAGGTGAAACAATTGTTTTTCACAGATTTCGTCTCCGCCCGGAACCATTTTCCGTTCGAATTTCTTCCGTGCAATCTTTTCAATTTGTTTTAAACGGCCTGTTTCTTTCATGTTAATAATCGAAACCGAAATCCCGCTTTTGCCTGCTCTTCCGGTACGTCCGCTTCGGTGAATATACACTTCAGGGTCGTCAGGCATCGAGTAATTAATTACGTGTGTCAGTTCAGTTACGTCCAGTCCGCGTGCGGCAACGTCGGTCGCAACCAGCATTTGCAGCTGTTTACTGCGGAAACGTGCCATTACATAGTCGCGCTGTGCCTGCGAAAGGTCGCCGTGCAATGCGTCGGCATTGTACCCGTCGGCCATGAATTGTTCTGCAACGTCGCGTGTTTCCATACGAGTGCGGCAGAATACAATCGCGTAACAATCCGGATAATTATCAGCAACACGTTTTAATGTTTCGTATTTATCTTTTGCGTGGACCATATAATAATGGTGTTCCACGTTTTCAGCTCCCGCATTTCTTTTTCCTACTGAAATTTCAATTGCTTCGTGAAGGTAATTGGCTTTCATGGCAGCAATTTCCGAAGGCATTGTAGCAGAGAAGAGCAATGTTTGTTTTTCTTTTGGAGTGGTTGACAAAATGGCATCCATTTCTTCTTTGAATCCCATTGTCAGCATTTCGTCGGCTTCGTCAAGAATCAACCAGCGAATGGCCGAAACGTTGAGTATTTTACGACGGATCAAATCGTGCACGCGTCCGGGAGTACCAACAACAACTTGTCCTCCGGCTTTCAGTTCCCTGATTTGTTTGGTAATGTCGGCACCACCATAAACCGGAATAGTTTTGAATCCGGGGATAAATTTCGAGAATTTATCCATGTCGCGGGTAATTTGCAGACACAACTCACGCGTTGGACACAAGATTAAAGACTGTACCTCTTTGGTTTGCATTGAGGTATTGTGGATTACAGGTAATCCGAATGCGGCAGTTTTACCGGTTCCGGTTTGCGCCAATGCTACTAAATCCTGTTTTGATGAAATCAGGTGCGAGATAGTTTGCTCCTGAATAGGCGTAGGGTTTTCGAACCCCATTTCAGCGATCGCCTTTAAGATTTCCGGCTTCAGGCCGGTTTCTTCAAATGTCATATTAAATCCTTTTAAATTGTGAATCAGCAAAACGCTGATCTTGTTAATGGTAGGAGAAAGTTAGATGCTCCTGCCATAAACCAGGCAAAAAGGAAATTAACCGACCCCTAAAATCTGGGCGCAAAGGTAATTTAATTTTCTACACCAAAACTGTTTGATTTTTAAACTCCTGAAAATTAGGCTGAGTTAACACAAAGACAACATTCAATTTCTCTTCAAACAAAGTTTGATCAAAGCATTCTGGGTTTTTGCCTGCAATCCCACAGTGACAGAACTACAATATGGCGTGGAGTAATTTCGTAAATCAGATGGTAATTTTTCAATACTTTAACCCGTACATTATGAATTTCTGTAGGCTTCCCAATTAATGGGTATTTTGAAATCAATTCTAACGCTTCTACAATCAGTTTATTTAAACCAACACTATAACGGTTTGATTTATTGTGAATATTCCAAAAGGTCAAAATCTTAATTCTTTCTTTTTGAGCCCTCTCGGTCCAAATTATTTGTCTAGCCATTCTTCAATATCTTTGTCAGCCTGTTTATCAGTCAAGAACTGGCCACTTCTATATTGAATCTGTCCTTCTTTTACGGCAATAATCTGCTCTTCTGATAATTCATAAACACTTAAATCTGACTCTTCGCTGGAGATCAAGCGGTACATTTCTTCCAGAAGTCCAGTGTCTTCAGATTGGTCAATTTTGCCGATCAGCTTTTTCTTTAATTCGCTCACTTGCATTTTGGAACTTTTAGTATTGATGTAACGAATTTAAAAAAATATTTCCAGTATGATGAAACTGATCACTTATATTTGAAGCCTCAATACCATACAATGAAGACCCTCTTTTTACCATACATTTATCTGCTGCTTTTGGTTTCTGCGATAAGTCTGTCAGCCTGCACAGGCCGAACTTCGAATAGAAATAAAAGCAATCCGGCCGATTCCTCGGCTGTTTCAGTAGAAGAACCTGACGATCAACCCGAAGTCGGGCAGGTCAATGCCATTTTGGTTTCACCTGAGAATCCACGTCCGGGGCAGATATTCCGTGTGATGGTAACCGGCGGAAAAAGTATCCGGAAAGCGAAAGTTACAGTGAACGGTCCTTCTGGAGAAATTGAAGCCAATGGAAGCAGGAGCGGAGAGGGATTGCCTTATTGGCGGATTGATGAATTTTCAGCTGCAACAGAAGGCATTTATAAGATCACATTTCAAACCAAAACAACGACTGAAAATCTGGAATTTTCTGTATCAGAAAAACCAACATCTTCGGCATCGCAATCGGTCTGGAAAGCAAAACAAGGTTGGAACAGTAAATCTGAAGCGCTTTATTCGGCCTGGGTAAATGCATTGTTTTATGATGCCGACGAACGTTCATCATGGACTGCACTGCACGAAGTCACCCAGAATAAGGAGCGAAATTTCCTGCACAACCATCTCTCTTTGGGAGAAGATGATCCGACCGGAAAAATCAGGGTGCTGATGGAGCCCGATTGCGCCGATAATCCATATTACCTTCGGGCTTACTTTGCATGGAAACTTCAACTTCCGTTTGGCTACCACGAATCCGATCGCGGAACGCTTGGCCGTGGACCAAAAACCGGGCGATGGATAACCAATGAAGTTGTGATTTCTAAAACTCATCCGGTGCTGAAATTCAATGCTTTTATGCGAATGGTTATGAATGGCGTCCATTCAGGAACCGCACGAACTGCATTTGACAACGAAAACTCCGATTATTACCCGGTTCCGCTAACTGCTGAAACATTGAGACCCGGTGTCGTGTTTGCCGATCCTTATGGGCATACCCTGATACTTGTCAGGCAAGTCAGGCAATCGGGTGACAGCCCGGGAGTGCTTCTTTCGGTTGATGCGCAGCCCGATGGTACAGTCGGAATCAAACGTTTCTGGAAGGGCAATTTTTTGTTTAACACGAATAAGGAAGAGGTGATCGGAGAGCCGGGATTCAAGGCATTCAGGCCAATTGTTTTGACTGAAGGAAAACTGCGTCTTTTGAAAACGGATGAGATTATTGCAAATACCGGACTGCTTCCATTTTCGCTTCAGCAAAAGGGAATGGAAAGTGACCCTTTCTATCACACGATGGAGCAGATCATTAATCCGAAACCGCTTGATCCTGAAATGGCTATGTTCGACCTGATTACGGCGCTGCACGAGCAACTGGTTGTTAGGGTCACATCGGTTGAGAATGGAGAAAAATACATGAAGGCCCATCCGGGCACAGTAATTCCAATGCCCGGGCGACATGCCGGAGTATTTCAGGCGGGTGGTCTTTGGGAAGATTTCTCGACGCCGAACCGCGATTTACGTCTGTTAATTGCAATGGATGCGGTACTTGATTTTCCGAATAAAATTGTGCGCTCACCCGACGATTATAAATTGCCGATGCTCCAGTCACCAGAAAAAGCAAAAGAAAATCTGGAACTTATTCTGGAAAAGAAGTTATCAGAACTTACTATCACGTACATCCGGAGCAATGGCTCTGAGCAAAAACTTACCTTAAGCGAAATCCTGAAACGGCGGGATGCGTTCGAGATGGCTTATAATCCAAACGATGGTGCCGAAATTCGCTGGGGAGCGCCCGAAAACAGTGAAGAACGATCCACTTGTCGCCGTAAAGTGCCGGCTGGTCAGCTAGAAAAAATGCAGTCGGTTCGCGTGTGGTTTCAAAAACGGCTTCATCCACCAACGTAGGAAGTATGCAGTGTTCAGTCGCCATGTTCAAAAGTGCAGGTACTGCGACTGAATACTGAACACTTTCAAATTTTTCTCATGTGAAAAAACTGCTTCAATTCTTCTTTTTCTTGCTTTGGTAGGTTGTGCCACCGAACTCCCTGGATGGCTCCTTCTAATCCCTGCAACATGCAAAAACAAGCTGTTTTGTCAATGGTTTGAATGCGGATGAAGGCTTGTTTGCTGCCAATAGCTGCTAGTTCTTCCGGAGTGGTAATCCCAACCTGAATGAGTTTTTCTGAAACCACTTTGCCAATATTGGGTAATTGGGTTAACGCGATTGTTTGTGTCATTTTGCCGAGATGATTTTTAAAAAGTTGATTTTGAATACAAAATTAAGCAATTCTGAAATTGTTTCTGAAAAATTCATTACAAGTAGTTTTTCAGGCAATTTATCTAATGTTTGTTAACGGAATCACATTTAAGGGCAATCTGTTTTTCAGGAGGAACTATTTTTGGTTTATTTAAACTGAATTCCAAAATCGGCTTAATTCCTATGAGTAAATCGTGTATTCTATTCTGTAAATGTGGCGCCGGAGTTATCACTTCAGACAAG
>Ga0154413_1069_pt5 | contig 12233 bp, 15 predicted proteins | sample RifGroB2_FD_115917 | JGI IMG/M metagenome (GOLD analysis project Ga0154413, IMG submission 115917) | Bacteroidetes bacterium GWB2_41_8 | reverse complement strand
TTGCTAAAATTGGCGCTGAACATGGTCCGTTCGATCTGGCTTTGCTCGAATGCGGGCAATACAACAAAGCCTGGAAATACATACACCTGATGCCCGAAGAAACAGTTCAGGCGGCTATCGAATTAAAAGCAAAAACACTGATGCCGGTTCACTGGGGCAAATTTGCGCTCGCGCTGCACGCCTGGGACGAACCGATTGAACGGGTTACCAAAGAAGCTCACCGGCTGAATGTCCAGATTCTGCATCCAATGATTGGCGAACTGGTGGATTTGAATGATTCCGTAGTTCAGGCTGAATGGTGGAAAGGAATAAATTGATAGATTTGGACGAAATTTTCCAAAATCAAATCAATGAATAGTTTATCTGAAATAACCATTCGCCCAATTCAACCCGCAGATAATGCCGATCTGGCACTGATTGTTCGAAATACGTTGGCCGAGTTTGGTGCTGCCAATCCCGGAACCGTTTATTTTGATCCGACCACTGATGCGTTGTTCGAGCTATTTCAAACTAAAAACGCTGCTTACTTTATTGCCGAAAAGGATGGTAAAATCTTGGGAGGAGGAGGAATTTATCCGACCGAAGGTTTGCCCCCCGATACCTGCGAACTGGTAAAAATGTATTTGCTGCCCGAAGCCCGCGGAATAGGACTTGGCAGAACATTGATTGAGAAGTGCCTTGAGACTGCCAAAATAAATGGGTTTCGGCAGGTTTATCTCGAAACTTTGGATGAGCTGCATTTAGCCCTGAAAATTTATGCAAAATTCGGATTTGAATACCTTTCGGCACCTTTGGGCGATTCGAAACACTTTGGATGCGGTTTGTGGATGCTGAAAAAATTGTAACTGTATGCGAACCATTGACGTGATAACTCCGAAGTCACCCTGTCAATAATCAAGACTTCCTGCGAAATATGGTTTCACAACCGGTTGGCTTTTGGTGGAAATACTAATTTCATGTCAACGAAGTACTGCCGGTCGTATTTGGCGGAAAACCCAACTTCACAGATAAATATTTTGCTGGTATGACCTGTAATTAACTATCAGACTCTACTTGCCACTTTTTTAGTCAAGTCAATTTTATATGTCTTATCAAGTAATACAATTGGGATGTTGATTAGGTCTATCGAATAAAGAAATAAGCTGTCATCAGTTGTCGGGTTACTAAATAAATCAACCTATTCAAATGGAACAGACAATGATGCAAGTATAATATTGTATGAATTGTAAAATGTTAGTTTCAGCTTACTTTCATTGTCTCGGCCTGTTCTATATTTAAACGTTTCAACCTTCATATCCTTCTAAGCAATAAACTCAAGATGAAACGATTGATATCCGCAGGATGCACCTAAGCTTCACTTATTGTTTTCTAATTACTTCTGAAGATTGTCTGGCTGCCAGTTGCCAACTATTTTCAGACCAAATCCATACATTGGTAAACCTCCTTGGAATCCATTCTTCCTGGTTGTTTGTCATATTTGCTGGCTGTTGCAGCTCTTTGCCCATTACAATAGCAATGTTTTGATTGAAAGTAATTTTTTCAATAATTCTTTCAACTTTGGGGAATTTATGTCCACTTTTCATAAGTGCAAAAATCTTTTCAGGAGTCACAACATCTCCATTTGGATTATTTACCACATAGTCCTTCGACCACATTTTCAATAATGAAGTTGTGTCTCCCTTATCAAGTAATTCTGTCCAATACTTTTCTAATCTCCTGATTTCTTGATCATCCTTTGATTGCCCAAAAGTAAGTGTAGTTATAAAAATGAAACTGATGAAGAAGTAATAAATAGTTTTCATAAATCAGATATTTTAGTTTATTGTAACAATTTTTCGCATAAAGACCGACTTTTTTGAAAGTGGCGCACAACCACGGAAGCTACTCGCAGATGCGGACTTTCCCTATGTATCGGGATCAATCCGGCAACTGCCGGACCGGGCGGAAAGATACCCACCGAAAACCACTGCTTCCGCACCTGACGGGTGGCTGAAGGTATGGCGTCGTAATTCATTAAACACTAGACATCTATTGAAATTCGGACTTTTCCACCCAGTCCTTTTTCAACAATGTCAAAAAGCGTACTCAATGTTATGTTGCTTCCATCATTCTCAACGCGAGAAATATAAGTTCTCTTCTTGTCGATGATTTGTCCTAATTCTTCTTGAGTCATGTGTCGAGATTCTCTTGCCTTTTTTAACAAAAGTCCGATTTTAAAAGATTCAGCTTCTCTCTCAAGGTTGTCACGTCTTTCGGTTCCCTTTTCGCCGTAAACCTGATCTTTGATTTGTGACCAAGTCGTAATGTCATTGTTGTTATTTTCTGCTTTCATAATACTCTCTCATTAAAATTATTGCTTTCTCAATTTCGTTTTTCGGCGTTTTCTGTGTCTTTTTCTGAAATCCATTTAAAAGGATTACCAATTTCCCTTTGTCGAAAAAGCAGAAAACACGCCAAATGTCTGTTCCCAGTTGAATTCTAGCTTCATAGAGTCCATTTGTCCCTGAAAGGAGCTTCAAATAGGTTGTTGGTATTCTCTCCAAAGTCTCGATGGCTTCGATGATTTTGAAGATCTTGTTCTGAACCTTAATTGGTTGCTTGGTCAGGAAATCTACAAAATAGTTCTTGTATGCAATTACTTCACGAATTTTCTCCATGTGTAATTAAAACAAAATCAAAAGTAACTTTAAAGTTACAATTATACAAATTGAAATTGATGTGTCTCGGGCATTTATTATGCGCCATAACTTAGGAAGCCACACTAAGAGCCGGACCGGGCGGAAAGATACACACCGAAAATGCGGCTGGTGCTGATTTGCAATCAGCACCTCCTGGCTGCGGATCTGTGATCCGTTTGTACTCTCCTGCCTAAAGTTTTATCTAATTTCAAAAAAGGATTGCAAATCCCGAGCTTAAAAGTGCTAATTGCCTGGCAGCCATTGGCTGGCAAATCATCACTAGCGCTGTCAGCTTTGGCATATCTCAACGAGCAGGGGTATTGGCGAAGGCAGGGCAATCGAAGCAATTCAGCTCGGCAAATGTACAAAAGTTTAATAGAAGCACATAAGCCGAAGTTTGCACCTCAGCCCTGCTTTTGCCAATACCTTGTTAGCGGCTGGTATTTTTCAGCATCCAAATTGACCCATTTTTTGTTGTCAGTTTTTCTAATTTTTTGTTAGCCGTCAAGTTGTCCAAATATTTTTCGCTTTCACTTCTTGGTGTTTCTGTCAGTTCAGAAAATTCTTTTGCTGTTAGCGAATTGTATTTTGAAAATACAGCATTCCAAGTCTTGTCATAGTTGGTTTTGATAACAGTTGGATACAGTTTTAACAAGGCACTCTCAAATGTGATATATGGTTTTGAGCCATAAACCATTTCTTTATGTCCTGTTGTGTCTGTAAAAAACATTGTTGGAAAACCTCTAACACCTAATACTCTGCCCAATTTTAAATCTTCTTCAAATAGTTCTTTTGCTTTTCCCTCGTAATCAGTTTTAAACTTAACAATGTCAAGCCCAACTTTTTTTCCTGCCATTTCTAAATGTTCCCATTTTGTAATATTCTTTTTTTGAAGAAATACCATTTCTCGTATTTCACGAAGAAACAAAATCGATTTTTCATTGTCTTGCATTTGGGCTGCTTTAAATGCAATTGAAGGTGGATAAGAAGAAGATAATGGGTCTTCTAACCAAACATTTCCGTCTATTGGCATATCGTAATAAACACTTACTTCGTCCCAATGGTGTGCTACGTCAGACGGTTTGCTGATTCCACCACTATTGTAACTCCAATTTGGAAGTAAACCACCCATTCTATATTCAATTTCAATATTGTCTCCATACTCCAATTTTAATTTTCGTAGTTGTGATTCAATGCCCCAACAAGAAGAACAAATAGGGTCGGTGTAATAAATTATTTTTACAGGTTTTTTGTTTGCTTTTACAGAACTTGTATCTGCCGAATTAGTTCGGTTAGTTGGTATTTCGCAAATCCCACTTTCAGGGTCGCACATTAAAGGGTTGTTATTTTCCATTTTCTTTTTTGTTTGAGTTTGACAACCAATATTGCCAAGCATAATTAGTATTATTAAAGTTTTGAACATTATTTTTTGAATAATTTTTCAGAATATGCAGTGTTGGCAAATTCTTCCATTTTTGTAATTAAGCCATTTTCAACGGTATAAACCTGCACCCATTTTTGTTCCAAAATTTTTCCATTTTGTTTAATTTTTTGTTTTTCAGAACCAAGGACAACTACAGCATTTCCGTTGTTTAAAATTTGTTCAACTTTAAAATCAAGAATCTCTACGTTCGATACGATGTTGCCGATAAATTTTACAACCTCATTTTTCCCTTTGTATGTTCCTGAATAGGGAATCAAATCACTTCCATTGTAGTTCCATACTGTAGAATCGGAAAGCGTTAGTTTTAGTGCTTCCATATTTCCTGTTCCAAATGCTTGTAGCATTTTATTTACAACTTCTACTTCTTTGCTGTTGTTAGTTTGTGCATTCACACTCATTGTTGTTAGGCTTAATGCTAATAAGATTATGCCTACCGATATATTCATTGCTTTTTTCATTTTTTTGAAATTTTTAAATTGTTATTGATGGTGTAAAACTACTGCACATTAAATGTAGTTTTGCTATGTATTTCCTGTTGGAAAGTAGTTTCCTGTTGGATACTATGTCATAGATTCGTAATTTTGCAAAACATAAATAAGTGAACTTAATGAGAAAAAATGCTGAAATAAATGCAACACCTGTTTGTCAGGTAAAAATGCAAGCAATTAGCGATGCAATGAGCTTGTTGTCGGGAAAATGGAAATTCCATATTTTAGGTACTCTAATAGAAGGTAGCACATTAGGTTTTATGGATTTACTAAGAGAGGTAAATGGAATTGGGTCTAAAATGTTATCAAAAGAACTACAAGATTTAGAAATGAATAAATTGATAAGTCGAACTGTAATGAATACAAAACCCATTACTGTTTCATATTCAATAACTGAATATGGTAAAACGCTTTCACCTCTGATTGATGAAATGGCAAAATGGGGTATTGATTATAGAAAGTCTGTCTATGGAAAATGAAGCCTGATAAGTCTGTGTTGGGTGTCGCTTATACTTGCCGCGAACCAGCAACTTGCGGAAACTCTTCAGTACTTTTTTGTATTCCGTGCGGCTGGCAGGCAATCAGCATCTCCTAGCTGCGGATCTGTGATCCGCTTGTACTCTCCTGCCTAAAGCTTTAATGCAAGTTGCATATTCAAATTTCAAAAAAGGATTGCAAATCCCAGGCTTAAAAGTGCTGATTGCAAATCAGCACTAGCGCTGTAAAACTCCCGCCTACCATATACAATTTATTGCGTGTAGTTTATTGAATATCAATTTCTTTGCTCATTTTTGCTATTATCAGTCCTATTATTGGAGTGAACGCAAGTGACCAAAAAACTGATTTTCCATATCCAATTTTTCGCTTTGCTCCAATGTGTTTTGCAATTAAATGAGTCAGTACAATGTAAACTACAATTATAGCAATCCAAATGTTATCCATAATTTAAAATTTTAACTAGTTTCAAACCAAGTGAATATTTCAAGAACCGATACTGTTTCAAGGAGCGATTAAACTGACGCAGCTCCTCCGGTTATGCCCCCAAATTGCTCCGTGCGGCTGGTGCTGATTTGCAATCAGCACCTCCTGGCTGCGGATCTGTGATCCGCTTGTACTCTCCTGCCTAAAGCTTTAATGCAAGTTGCATATTCAACGTCAAAAAAGGATTGCAAATCCCGGGCTTAAAAGTGCTGATTGCCTGGCAGCCATTGGCTGGCAAATCAGCACTAGCGTTGTCAGCTTTGGCATATCCAAATGAGCAGGGTATCTCAACGAGCAGGGATATCTGAAGTTATGCGTTCGCCCTTTATTTTTTTCATATTTTTTTATTTTCATCTCAACATAACTGACTTAGAAAAGCGGATCGTTCTCAAAGTTTTCAAAGGTCATATTATTGTCAATTACTTCCGAGTCGGCATCTGCTTCAATTGGATCGACTGGATTTTCTTGAACTTTCTTAATACCTTGCCAATCATCTGCAATTTTCTGCCAATCGATTTCTCTTTTCTCTTTACCGGTCCAAACATCCCAGAAATTTGGGTCGTTTGATTGAGGTCTATGTTCTTTTTCTAAATATCTCATTTCAACAAGAACTGGGATAGGAAAAGCCCAGCCGACCAAAATTGCTTTCCTCGATGGTAATATTGGCAATTCTTTAAGTAATCCGCTCAAACTGTCAGGTACCAATTTCCTTACTAAATCTTGATCTCTGTCATTTACAATTCGATGAAGTAAGAAGGTATTACATTGGGATAAAACTGTTTGTGATAATTCTGAAGGTCGTTGAGATGATAAGACCATACTCAAACCGAACTTTCTTCCTTCTCTGGCAATTCTTTCAAAAGTTTCTAGGCAAATATTACTAATGTTGTTGTTGAATTCGCGCAAGAAAGTGTGCGCCTCTTCTAAAACAATTGTTGTTGGAAGTTCCTTTTTATTTAGTTTTCTATATCTCTGAATGGCTTCAAATGTCAATCGTGAAAGAACCGCAACAACTACGTGAATAATATCCGACGGTATTAAGGATAAATCAATTAGGGTAATTTGACCATTGTCCGCATTATTCGCACCGATGTAGGAATTTAGCCAATCTACTAACGAAATATCTTCTTTCGGTTGAACAACTCCATTTAATCGTTCATCTGAAAACAAGAATCTCATGCGCAATGAAAGCATTTGAACAAACTGAAGTATATTGCCTCCTTGATTTTCTGCAAGCTGTTCTAAATATGGAATCAAATCATTTAACTGAAAATTGATGGGAGTATCAGGGTTTACTTTGCTCGTTTCACTTTGTTCAATTTCGATGTTTGATAGAACATTCTCAATGTTCGTAAGCATAGAACTTATGTCCTTATGAGAAAATGAATTGAACCTACCCGCCTGCCATTCTCTACTGGATAATGTTTGCTTAAATTCACTATTCAAAGTATTATAAGTACTTGAAAGTTCAATGTTTTCAATAGGAATCATTGGAACATGAAAATCCAAATCTGTTGATATATTTTGCAAAATCCCAACCATACCCATGAAAGGTGCAAAAGTTGCAGTAGTTGGAAGGTTTGCTAGGAATATGAGCAATGAATTTTTACTTGAATTTAGGAAACTGTGAACTCTGATGATATTTGAATTACCTAACTGCTGACCTCTTTTTAAATCCAATAAAGATTGTAGCAGCAACGGTCTTTGCGCTCCGGGTGCCGCTTGAGAAAAGCTAATCCACTCTTGAGAGTTCCACATCCAAGCCGGAATTTTAAGTTGTTCAAAATCATTTTCGGATTCATCGAGTTTGATAGTGAACTTCCTAACCTTCTTATCCCCGAAATCATTAAAAGCATCAAAATATTCACCATTAGGGTCAAGTATTATAAATCTTGAATTTAATTGTGAATTTGTTTTCTCCTTTTCGGCTTCTGTTAATGACCACCTAATTAATCCAGCAACAGAACACGATTTTCCACTTCCGGTATTTCCAAGAATTGCTAAATGTCTTCCAAATAATTTGTCGGGATTCACTTTTATTGAAGCATTGCTGGCGATTGGAGCTTTACCAATTTCAAATTTGCCATCCGGATTTTCAACAATAGCAGTAAGTTGTTTATCCGTTGGTAAAATTACATTATCGCCAACCGAAGGGTAACTATAAACGCCTCTTTCTATTTCATAACTGTTGTCTTTTTTCTTTTTCAATACTCCAAGAGGAGTCACAATCATTTTCCGTAAAGAGAAAGGTAAGTCAATCAAATCAAAGTCTTTAAATCCCTTTCTTACAGGATAGTTTGAATGCTGAATTCCAATCCAATTTATTACTGATACAATTGCTCCAGTTTCATTTGGAATTAGTACATAACCATTTATTTTGGGGAAATGAGTTGGAACACCTGTATTTATTGCAACATTTTGTGGTGCATCAATTTCTAATAGTACTTTTATTTCAATAGGAGATACTGATTCTATTGTGCCAATTGTGAGATTTCGGATTTCATCAAAGTCGTAAAAATTACTCATTTTATTCAAGGTTAGAGGTCGTTGTTGGGTTTTCTTCTACAAATACTATTGATGATGTCTCTTGGGGACTTTTTTCATTTTCCTTGTTAGAATGCACAGAAATACCTCTCTTTTCAAGTGTTTTCACTAGTCTTTCTTGTATCCTGTCAATCGCGGCTTTTGGCAAATAATTCTCCACTAAATTTTGTAAGCTACCTAAATGATTACCCAAAATCAAAGTTACTTGAGCGGGATTCATTCTTTCGTATAATTTTTGAATCCTGCCTGAAGCATTATCAAAAGATATTATCACTAAATGCGTTGAAGGTAGTGTTAGCATATCTTCTATAACACGATTAATGTGAGTGTCGCCAAAACCATAACCATATGTTACCACAACTGAATTTGGTCTGCAAACAGCTGAAGAAAAGTCACGGAATAATTCAGAATACAGGAAATATGCTGTATCTATTCCTTTAGATGAATTCGGATAAATTACAGAAAAATCTTTTGGTGATTTTGGTATTTGATTTGTGTTTTCATCCACACCAAATTCTATCGGTAATTTGGTTATTGAATTTACATCAAACTTCCAATCTATTGAACCGTGAAGTTTTGTGTATTTTATAACACCTTCAACATATCTAGGTTCGCCTCTGATTCCAGGTGGGTTATAATGATAATCAAGTTCAAGTTTTGTATTTCTAAATACAGGTTTTATTTTACCTACAAATCTGTCAATGGTTAAAATTCCTGCACTATCCAGAGCCAATTCCAAGTAACGGTCATAGTTTGTAGTAAATATATTTGTTCTTTCTCTTGTTGCTGTTCTACTAGAAAAGCTAATTAAAAATGATTTTAAAATATTTAGTGCTTCTTGGAATTTCGCACTATCATTAAATTCCTTTTCTGTTCTAATTATATTTCTGATGAATATTTCCAGCTTTTTATTGATTTCAGTTTCTAACTTCTCTGCATTCTCATCTGCTAGTATTCTTAATCCTTGCAGTAATTCAATCGCACTTCTAAAGTCATCTTCAATATTGGCTTTTCCTCTATCAAGATCCAATGCGCTTTTGTCTGCCCAGTCTTTAATTTTATCTTTATAAAGGTCAAACTCTATTCTGTCCATACCTTGTGCTGTAACATTAGCAAGATATGTTAATCCAATTGGTAAACCAGCACCAACAAGTAGTGAAAAATGTTCGCTTTGAAAGATCGCAGTTAACCAAGGCTCAATTTTTTTTCGAAGGATATCAATTTTTGCTTCATCAACATCACCACTGAAACAGTCAATGTCGTTGTTGATTTTTAATATATTATTACTATTCCAGTCTATCATAGCTACTTATATTAGTGATTAGAAGATTTTGTACTTTGGTTTTGAAAGGATTAATCTCAAATCTGAAATTTTTCAATTGTCATATCTGTCATGTTCGTATTTCTTTTTTTTATGTCAGCTCAATGTTTCCACGGACGCTTTTTGGGTGACGCATAACGGTTGACAATATGAAACGGTTGGGTTTTCGGAGCGCGTACTTGTCCACCGACAAAAACGCTGGCGCGAGAACAAAACCCTCGTAAATCACTGAACCCCAACTGTTTTATATTGTGTGTTGCCAACAGTTATTTATTATTTGTCATATTTTTAATCTCAATATGCCAAGACTGATTTTTATATTTTCCAGCTACAAGTTCAGCATGATAACTTTTCTTAGGTTGAAAAATAATCAATCCATCTTTTATTACGACTTTATCAACTAATGAATATAAATCTTCATAATCAAGAATGTCCGTAATTTTCTGCTTGGTTTTATTTTCTTTCTTGTCAGTGTATTCAGTTATCAATTTAGACTTATCATCATTTGGTCGAATTTGGAAACTTAGGTCAATCCGATATTGACTTGTCTCTTTTGTTTTGTATTTAATCAATAAACACTTATCGTATTTATCAGTCAAATCCGATACATTTTTAATCAATTGAATTTTTAAATCGTCATTTTTATAAATCCTGTTTAAAACCTTAAAAGTTATCTCCTTAATTTTTGCGTCTTTTTCATAATCAGTCAGGTTATTGAATACGGAAGCCTGTAAACCATAATCATAGTATTTTATCTGCTTATCCAAAAACACAGAGCTCTCCTTTATCTCGTTATCATTGAGTTTTTGTGAAAGATTTATATAAATATGGTCAAATTCTCCTGAAATAAATCCGAACTCATTTAGCTTTCTTGCAATTCTCTGTCCAATGTATTTTGTGTCAGGCGAATTCTTATAAATATTCCCAATCATACCATCAAATTTTCCGTGGTAATCATCAGGTTTTATCTCAAAAAATCGTATGTCTTTTAGTAATCTATTATCCATGTAGTACGGATTTTTATAATTGTTGGCAACTAGCAAATAGCGGAAACTTTACAGTACTTTTTTGTATTCCACTTGTTTCCACCCCGCTGTTGCTGTTCATTTTTAAAGGTTTTAAAAGTAAGTAGTTATGTTTATAAATCAAAGCTATTTATTGCTTTTATTTCAGTTGGTTTGGGCTAAAATGCTTGTGCCCATCCGCCCTGTTGCGTTTTTCGCCGTCCTGCTAAAGATTTTGCCACCCTGCTGGAGAAAATTGCTGCCCCGCTGAAGTTTTTGGCGTCCCGCTAGCAGAAATCATTGTCCTGCTGAAAATCTGACCGTCCCGCTGGCAGGGGACCTGTCCCGCTGAGGTTTTCAGGAGATTTTAGCGATAAAATGGCATTTATAGGAAAAAGGATTCCATCCTTTTTTCAGGGATAGAATCCTTTAAGCCTCGTTAAGCAGAAGTTTCCTCTTTTTCGGGTACACTCTTCTTTTGTGTTTTCCAGTAATCGCTTATATACCCTTTCAGCCGGTCGGGATTGCGCCAGAAAACGAATTTGCCGCATTCGCGTATTTCGTCAACGGCCAGTTTCAGGTAGGTGTAGGCTTTGTCGCGCAGTTGCATGGCTTCGCTCACCGATTTGCGCTCGCCGTTGGTAGCGCCCAGCAGGTCGCCCATGCGGTCGGCAACATCGGCTGCGCGGTCGAGCAGTGTAAGGTCGAACCCAATGACGGTGAGCAGGGCAGTGTTGGCTTTTCCGAGCACGGCCAGGTCGTTCAGGTCCTGCACCATGTCGGCGTTGGTATTGCCCTGTGCAATTTCATCAACGCGGGCCAGCAAACCTTCGTTGTTACGGAAAGCAAATCTGAATTGATGAAGCAGCTCGTCGCGCAGGTCGAAGGCTGCCGGGGCTTCCACTTTCCAATTGCTTTCGGCTTCCTGACTGGTGTTGCGCTCTTTGATCCAAAGCGACTGGGCCTCGCGGCAGGCTCCCGACCGCGCAGGCAGACTGATTACCACATCCCACAAGAGCCCCACGCGGGTAAGCTCCTGCATATCGTCGAGGCACCAGTGGAAAAGGTCTTCGGCTTCCTGCACAAATACGTCGATGGGCATGCTGGGGATTAACACCTGATTAGGCTTAATGGCCCTGATAACGGGCAGCAATTCGTTGTAATCGTTAGTTGTTGACATACGTTGATGTTTTATTGTGTAAATAAATATCAAACAAGTTACAACAAAATGTTAACCACCTGGAAGGTTTCGCTGAGGCCGCTTCCAATTATTTTGTGAACTGCACGTTTTTATACACCAACCTGCAGTTTTGACTGTTGAACGATAAAAAAAAGATCAATCAAGCTGTTGGCTCCGGATGAAAATAATGCCACCGGTATAAAATAAAACGCAGATTTAAACCGATTGAGCGGATTGAACAGCAGATTTGAGCAGTGAGATAAATTTACTATCGTACTTTTAAAATATTCACCCCCTCTCTTCAAAAGAAAGGGGGTGAGTCAGACTAAAAACACAAATCCAAATGCAACATTTTATATTTCCGGTTACTTATTCTTTGCCGTCTCGCTTTAGCTGACGGACATGGAATTTGTTCGTCCGGGGTTACAAATGCCCATAAAAAAAGCCCCGCAGTAGTGCAGAGCTGTAAATTAACATCAAAGAAAATTTTCCTCTTTTGCTACACCCTTATATCCATCCTTGCGAATGGTACGGCGTCCATACCAATAAATTCGCCCTTCAGGTATTTATAATGACCGGTCATGGCAATCATG
>Ga0154413_1052_pt6 | contig 12276 bp, 11 predicted proteins | sample RifGroB2_FD_115917 | JGI IMG/M metagenome (GOLD analysis project Ga0154413, IMG submission 115917) | Bacteroidetes bacterium GWB2_41_8 | reverse complement strand
GTCTTCTATTTGTTTAAAAATCAGGCGTGATTTGTGGATTGCAGGCAGATATGAATTAGAAACCAAAAATTCTTTTCAAAGAATAGTAATTCAAAGAATGTTTCAATACATTTGGTAAGTTCAAATTTATAAACATCAACGAGAAGAAAAAATGAACGATAAGAAGAATCCGGTAATACTTATTGCCGAAGATGTTGAGTCAAATTTTCTGTATGTGAAAGCCGTACTAAGTAAACTGAATGCGAATGTTTTTTGGGCGAAGAACGGCATTGAAGCAGTTGATATTTGTGAGAAGGAAGCTACGATGGATCTCGTTTTTATGGATTTGCAGATGCCGGAAATGAATGGTTATGAGGCAACTAGAATATTGAAAAAAAAATACCCCAACCTGCCGATCATTGCACAAACTGCTTTTGCGATGTCTGACGACCGCGAAAAAGCACTCGACGCCGGATGTGACGATTATCTGGCCAAACCCATTAAATCAAAAGATCTTTTAACCATTGCAGAGAAATACCTGAAATAATTATTCCTTTGAAAAAATATATAACAGAAACGTTCATCTGAATTAAGATGGACGTTTTTTGTAATGTGATTGACCCAACAAATACTCATCTATCGTTACTTTTAGACCTGAATATTTACATTTTAATTGAACACAACAAGCGCCATGGAATTAAAAACGAATGAAAACAAGCAATTTTTGCTCGATCAGCGATATCTGAAAATGGCCTCTGTCTGGGCACAGAATTCATACTGTAAACGCAGGCAGGTAGGCGCATTACTTGTAAAAGATAAAATGATCATTTCTGACGGATATAACGGAACCCCTTCGGGTTTCGATAATAATTGTGAAGACGAGAACAACCGCACCTTTCCATACGTTTTACATGCCGAAGCAAATGCCATTACCAAAGTTGCAAAATCGAATAACAGCAGCGATGGGGCGACTTTATACGTTACATCATCTCCTTGTCTTGAGTGCTCGAAACTTATTATTCAGGCGGGAATAATAAGAGTTGTTTTTTACGACAACTACCGGCTCGAAGATGGAATTGACTTATTGAAAAAAGCGAATATTGAAATTATCCGCATTGATCTGGAAAACTAATAAAAATTGATTCTTCAAAAATGAAAAATACAAAACTTTATATCCCCCTGTTGCTGGCATTGGCTGTTGTTACCGGCATTATTATTGGCAATAAGTTGTCGAGAAACGCAGGAGACAACATGTCGTCGTTCTCAATGTCGCAATCGAACAAGCTTGATGCGGTAATAGAGCTGATCAATAATTCTTATGTAGATTCCATCTCTGTTGATTCGTTGATTGAAAAGACAATTCCACAGCTCCTGAAAAACCTTGATCCGCACACGGCTTATATTCCACCTAAAGAAATGGTTGGTGTTGAAGAAGAAATGCGTGGAAATTTCGGAGGAATTGGCGTACAGTTTTCCATTCAAAACGATACGGTAATGGTGGTCGAAGTAATTTCGGGAGGACCTTCGGCAAAACTGGGAATTTTACCAGGCGACCGAATTGTAAACGTAAACGACACTTTGCTGGCAGAAAAAGGTCTCAAAAATGAGAAAGTACTTTCGAAACTTCGGGGCGAAAAAGGAACCAAAGTTAAAGTAGGAATCAAAAGGAAAGGATTTAAGGATCTTTTCGAGTTCGAAATCATACGCGGAGAAATTCCTATTTACAGTGTTGATGTAAGTTACATGATCGACGAAACTACCGGATTTATAAAAGTCAGCCGTTTTGGTGAAACAACTTACAGGGAATTTATGGCCGGAATGGAGAAACTTGATCGGCTTGGAATGAAAACAGTAATCGTTGATTTACGGGGAAACCCGGGCGGATACCTGAATGCTGTGATCAAAATGGTTAATGAGTTTTTGGCCAAAGGCGAACTGATCGTTTACACGCAGGGAAACTCGCAGCCGCGAAAAACTTTTAATGCCGATAGCAGAGGTACTTACCGCGATAAAGGTGTTGTGGTACTTATCGATGATTTCTCGGCTTCGGCAAGCGAAATTTTTGCAGGCGCTATTCAGGACAACGACCGCGGTTGGGTGATCGGACGTCGTTCGTTCGGAAAAGGTTTGGTTCAGGAGCAAATCCCGTTTCGCGATGGTAGCGCTCTGCGCCTTACCGTTGCGCGATATTACACGCCAAGTGGCCGATCGATTCAAAAACCATACGACAAAGGAAACGACGAATATTATAAAGACATTATGGAAAGGGCAATTCATGGTGAATTTCAGCAAGCCGACAGCATTCAGTTCTCCGATTCTCTGAAATACACAACTACTGCCGGACGAACCGTTTATGGCGGTGGCGGTATCATGCCCGATTTATTTGTTCCGGCCGATACTCTGGGATTTTCAAACTACTATTCAAAAATTACCCAAAAAGGGCTGGTTTATCAGTTTGCACTCGACTTTGCAGACTCGAACCGAAAAGCACTTTCAAAAATGACTACTATTCCTGAATTCGAAAAATACTTTAAGAATACCGATCTGTTGCAACAATTTGTCGCTTATGCTGCTCAAAAAGGAGTTAAAGCCAGCAATGGTGACCTGAAAACATCGTCCAAAATAATTGATCATCAGGTAAAAGCATACGTTGCCCGCAATATTCTTGGCGAAGAAGGTTTTTACCCGATGATCAAAAACATCGATAATGTTCTGCTCCAGGCAATTGAAAAATCAAAAATTCCACTTCAGGAAAATTCATTGGGAACTGTAACAAAATGAAATGCTGATCGTCTTACAATCGAAAAAAACAGTAAGTGATTCAGAATGACATCAAAAGAATACAACCAGGCGGTTGATTTGTATTCAGATAACGTTTATAGGTTTATCCTGAAAAACATCAGGGACGAAGAACGCGCCCGCGATATCGTTCAGGATAGTTACGAGAAATTGTGGCGGAACGCTGACAATGTGAACTACGAAAAGGTTAAATCGTACTTGTTCACAACGGCGTACCACACCATGATTGATGTTATCCGGAAAGACAAGCGCCAAACCTACATGGAAGATTACCAGGTTCCGGAAGATGTGCACGATGAACAATACTCTGATCTGAAAGAAATACTGAACGAAGCAGTAAAACGATTGCCCGACATACAGCGGACAGTTATTCTGCTGCGCGATTACGAAGGATACTCGTACAAGGAAATAGGCGATGTAACTTCACTAAGCGAAGCCCAGGTAAAGGTTTATATATTCCGCGCCCGGGTTTTCCTGAAAAATTACATCGGTAAAATGGAGATGGTAGTATGATGATAACCAGGGATAATTACGAACCGTTTTTTCTGGATTACCTCGAAGGTAACCTTGATGAAAACATGATCGATCAGTTTCTGGATTTTCTGGAATTAAATCCCGATCTGAAAGAAGAATTGCACCTTTTCGAGAATATTAAGTTGCCTGAAGAACAAGTGGTTTTTGCAGGCAAAGAGCATTTATACAAATCGGCTAACGACGAAAAAGCTGCTTTTGAACGTAAAGCTGTTGCCTTTATTGAAGGCGACCTGAAAGATAAAGAGCGTAAATCGTTTGAAACATATATCGCCGGTCGTCCCGAATTGCAAACGGAAATCGGATTATTTGCCAAAACCCGGTTGGTTGCCGATACCGGAATTAAATTTCAGAATAAACAGAGCTTATACCGGAAGCCAGGAACTGCTATTTTCATGACCTGGGCAGCGCGCGCAGCAGCGGTGATTGTTTTGGTCTGGGGAATCAGCTCTTTGTTTCAAACAGGAAATCAGCAGGTTGGCCCTGGCACCGTTCGGGAAATAGCTTCGGTGAAACCTAAAACAACAGAACCAGCTAATATTCAGATTGAGCCGGAGAAAGATAATCTGAAAACAGAACCCGCTGAAAAATCTGTCGTTCTGGCCGAAAATAAACCAACCGTCATTCAGGAACGGGGATCCCGAAAACAAGAACAAATTCCGGAACCTGAAATAAATTATCAGGAACGTGATTTTACTGAAATGAATGAAATAACGCCGATTTATGCCATGCTCGAAGCTGAAACTAATGTGAACCAGCTGGCAGTTTCACGTTCAATCAATTTAGATAAAATAAACGATCCGAAAAATATAATGTCTGTTGAAGAGTTTCTTGCAAATAGGGTGAAAAAGGCCGGCGACGAAAGTTTATTGTCGGTACAACGTATTTTTCGCACCGGACTGAATGTTGCTTCAGAGATTTCGGGCGACCGCATCGGGTACAGTGTGAAAGAAGGTAAAGTTTCGAGTCTCGAATTCGATAGCCGTTTAATGGCTTTTTCAATTCCTTTGCAAAAAAAATAAATGGGCTGTAACATTTCGAAATAGCTCGCCGTCATACAGGCAAATTTTAAAACAAACAGCCATGAAACAATTTATTTTATCACTCGTCGCCGTTGCGGTATTTACTTTTAACCTAAAAGCACAGCAAATATCAGCCAACACAAATTCACTTACTGTTTCTGATGAAACAATCCTTGTTCAGGATACTATTGAACAGTCAAATGATGAGGATACCACCATTGTACGGATTGGGAAGAAAGATGTAAAAGTTATTGAAAACGAAGATGGAACTGAAATCCGCTGGGGAAAAGACAAGCACAAAAAAGACAAATCGGGAAGGTTTAACGGCCACTGGGAAGGAATCGAATTTGGGTTCAATGCTTTTGACAAACCCGATTACAGCATGTACGCCGAAAAGGATTTTATGTCGCTCAACCAGGGCAAGTCGATGGAATTCGACCTCAATTTTTACGAGCTGAACATTGGCCTTGCAAAATCGTATGTCGGACTCGTTTCCGGAATGGGATTGAGTTTTAACAGTTACCGGTTCGAAAATCCATACACTATTGTCAGAGGAACCGATAGAACAGAACCGGTGCTGATTGAATACGACAACCTCTCGAAAACAAAACTGGCAGTTTCGTACCTAACCGTTCCGCTTTTACTCGAATTTCAGATTCCGGTCAATCAAAACGAAGGACGATTGCACATTAACGCCGGATTAATTGGAGGTGTAAAAATTGGTTCACACACAAAAGTGAAACATGGAGATGTGAAAGACAAAGACCGGAGCGGGTTCAATATTAACTCGTTTAAATACTCGGCCACAGCCCGCGTTGGCTACAAGGATGTAAGCCTGTTTGCAAACTACAGCCTCACTCCGCTTTTCCAGTCGGGTAAAGGGCCTGAACTAACACCCTTCACAATTGGTATAAGTTTTTTAGACTAAACAATTAAATTTTGAATTAAACAGCAAATAGTTCAGAAACAATGGAATAGGCCGTCTCAAATCAAAATTGGGGCGGTCTTTCTTTTTCAGGTTTTTGACCTGATCGTCTTTTTTATTTTTTTCATGAATATTGAATTGATTAACCATAAAAAAAGCCAGACAAAATTTTGATTGTCTGGCTTTCGTATTGTTAATGCAGTATGATCAATGAATATCTGAAAAATCAACAAATTTATAGCCGATTCCTTTCAGGGTTTTGATGTGATCGTTCCCAATTTTTTCGCGCAGTTTACGGATGTGTACATCGATTGTACGGTCGCCCACAACCACATTGTCGCCCCAAACCGAGTAATAAATTTCTTCGCGGGTAAATACCTTCCCAGGTTTCGATACCAATAATGAAAGCAATTCAAACTCTTTTCTGGGCAAAATCATTTCCTGTCCGTCCTGAACAATCAGATAGCGCTCTTTGTCAATAACCAGATTTCCGACCGTAACTGTATGCCCGCTTTCGATAATGACAGGCTGTACAGTTCCAACTACGGAAGTTCTTTTCAATAGTGCTTTTACTCTGCTAACCAGAACTTTAGGACGTACAGGTTTGGTGATATAATCGTCGGCACCTGCTTCGAAACCTGCTATCTGAGAATAATCTTCTCCGCGGGCGGTCAGAAAAGCAATCATCGTGTGCCTCAGTGTCGGAATTCTTCTAAGTTCTTCGCAGGCAGCAATTCCGTCCATTTCAGGCATCATAACATCCAGAATAATCAGGTCGGGAAGTGTCCTTTCGGCAACTTTTATAGCTTCGGCGCCATTTTGTGCTGTATAAACTTTGTATCCTTCTTTTTCGAGATTATAGCTGATAAACTCCAGAATATCAACTTCGTCATCTACCAGCAGAATTTTATATTGACTGTCGCTCATAGTAAATTTGATTTTGAATTTAAAAGTATAGGTTTCTTTTGGATCAGTTGTGCCATTGTCATTAAAATTGCCTGAAAATTAGCAATTTCATTTTAAACTAGCGTGTTTGTTTACTTTTATTTATTTCTGAAACGAACTCCGGAGCATGTTTATTTCGCTTTTTCGAGGGTAAAAGTAAAGGTTGTGCCTTTATCGGCAATACTTTTTACGTTGATGGTTTGATCGTGTGCCTCGATAATATGTTTTACGATCGACAATCCCAGACCGGTTCCTCCCTGCTCGCGCGACCGTGATTTATCGACCCTGTAAAAGCGCTCGAAAACACGGGGCAGTTCACTTTTATCCATTCCAATTCCATTATCGCTCACTTCTATCAGAATGGTTTCGTGCAAATCGTAAAATCCTACTTTTACGTTGCCCTTCTTTTTCCCGTACTTGATACCGTTACCTACCAGATTGTTCATCACCTCCATAATCCGTTTTTTGTCGGCATGAACCATGACGGGTTTGTCGTTTTTAGTTGCAAACTGAAGTGTGATATTGCGTTCGCTGGCAAGCATTTGAGCCAGTTCGAACACTTCTTCGGTGAGTCGCACCAAATCAAAATCAACAAAATTCAGTTTCAGTTCACCCGACTCAAGTTTGGTAATCGATTCCAGATCTTCAACAATCGAGATCATCCGGTCGATACTTTTTTCGGTTCGCTGCAAATAAAGTTTATTGATTTTTGGGTCGTCAATTCCACCTTCCAGCAAGGTCAGCACATATCCCTGAATGTTAAAAATCGGGGTTTTTAATTCGTGCGAAACATTGCCTACAAACTCTTTTCTGTATCGTTCGAGGTCTTTCAACCTGGTAATTTCCATTGTTTGATTTTTCGCCCATTCTTCTACTTCCTTTTGTACATCGGAAATATTTGTAGAGCTAAATTTACTGGCTAGTTTTTCTCTTTTACTGCTTATCGGAACTTCGCGGATGGTCTTGTAAATTGGTTTGATTTTATCGTAGATATACTTATTTAGGATAAACAAAACGAGAAAATAGGATAATGTGCCAAAGAGGCAAATCAGGAGGATGGCAAGTAGAGGTTCGGAATCTTTTTTTGATATCAGAAGGAAAAAGCCAAAATTAAAAACCAGTAACAATACCGAAATGGAAAGCGATAACCGTTTTGCTGAATAGGTCTTCATAAACGAAAATTATTCTTGATTTGTCGGTGCAAAAATATGAAACAAAAAATCCGAATCAGCAACGATCCGGATCTTTTATGAGGTCTTTAATTAAAATCAAATGCGAAAAGCACTTTTAATCTGGTCAACATAGTCGAGTTTTTCCCATGTAAAGAGTTCCACTTCTGTTTCAATGCGTCCGTTGTAGGGCGATTCAAACACTTTGGTAACCGTTTTTGGCTGGCGACCCATGTGCCCGTAAGCCGCAGTTTCGCGATAAATTGGGTTGCGCAGTTTCAGGCGTTGCTCGATGGCTGCCGGACGCAGATCGAATATTTCCTGAATTTTTTCTGAAATGAAAGAATCTGTTAGTCCCGGAAGGGCAGTTCCTCTGGTTTCGACATAAACGCCAACAGGTTTTGCAACTCCGATTGCATACGATAACTGAACCAGTATTTCTTTTGCAACTCCTGCAGCAACCATGTTTTTGGCGATATGACGGGCTGCATAAGCGGCCGAACGGTCAACTTTTGATGGGTCTTTTCCGGAGAAAGCGCCACCGCCATGAGCACCGCGGCCACCGTAAGTATCTACAATAATTTTGCGTCCGGTTAATCCGGTGTCGCCATGAGGTCCGCCAATTACAAACTTTCCGGTTGGGTTGACATGATAAATGATATCATCGTTAAATAATTCCTGAACACGTTCGGGCAGCTGGGCTTTAACACGCGGAATCAGGATTTCGATCACATCTTTTTTGATTTTGGCAAGCATCGGCTCATCGGCATCAAAATCGTCGTGCTGCGTTGAAACCACGATGGTGTGAACCCTTTTAGGCGAATTGTCGTCGTTGTATTCGATGGTTACCTGCGATTTTGAATCGGGACGAAGGTAAGTCATCACTTTTTGCTCGCGGCGAATAACAGCCAGTTCAACCAAAATAAGGTGCGACAAGTCGAGTGGGAGCGGCATATAATTGTCGGTTTCGTTGGTGGCAAAACCAAACATCATTCCCTGGTCTCCGGCACCCTGATCCATTTTGTCAGCCTTGTCGACGCCACGGTTAATATCCGGGCTTTGCTCGTGAATGGCGCTGAAAACACCACACGAATCGCCGTCGAAACGATATTCGGCTTTGGTGTAACCAATTTCGTTAATTACTCTTCTTGCAGTTTCCTGCACATCTACGTAGGTGTTCGATTTTACTTCTCCGGCAAGTACAACCTGTCCGGTAGTAACAAGTGTTTCGATGGCAACTTTTGAGTTGGCATCGTGGGCGAGAAATTCGTCAAGAAGCGCATCCGAAATCTGATCAGATACTTTATCGGGATGGCCTTCTGAAACTGATTCGCTGGTGAAATAATAACTCATAATTTGATCAATTTGTATTGCACGGGAAACAATCAGATTTTGATGAATAGTTTCTGGTACAATAGATTATACAATAATGCTGTGGAATAATTGATCGAAAAGCAAGAAAGATTCGGATCGTTTTAGCATTTTTTTCCGTGGTTGCAATCAGTACAAATTTATCCACATAACAGCTGCAAATGTAGAACATTTTTTCAGACAATGAAGTCTTTATCTGAAAAAATTACTTCGTTAATTCCTGAAATACATTTTCCAGACTTTGTTGTTGTTCCTTCAAGGTCAGCAAGATAAGATGATTGGAAACTGCAAATTGGAATAAAAGCGGACGAAGGTCTGTGTTGTTCTCCGATTCGGCCAGAAAGCTTTTCTCCCCGGTTGGTTCAATTTTCAGGAGACCGGGGATTTTTCGAAGCGAGTTCAAATCCGGAGTTTTATCAAATTCGACCCAAACTGTTTGTTTTTGGGCAAACTGACCCGCTTTGAGTTGGTCAACCGAGCCATCAGCCACCAGTTTTCCTTTGTTGATAATGATTACACGCGAGCAAACCGCTTCAACTTCCTGCATAATATGGGTCGAAAGCATTACCGTTTTGTTTTTGCTGATCGTGCGAATCAACTGCCTGATTTCTTCCAGTTGATTTGGGTCCAATCCGGTAGTAGGTTCGTCAAGAATCAATACGGCAGGATCGTGTATCAAAGCCTGCGCCAGTCCGACACGCTGGCGGTATCCTTTCGAGAGCGCTCCTATTTTTTTGTGCTGTTCGGTTTTCAGTCCTGTAAGTTCAACCATTTTCAAAACCTGCTCTTTTTTATTCTGAATTTGATAAAATCCAGCCACCATTTCAAGGTATTCACGAACGTACAAATCGGTGTAAAGTGGATTGTTCTCAGGCAAGTACCCAATCTGCGACCGAATATTGATGTTCTTTGTTTCAACCATCTCGCCATTAATTTCCACCGATCCTCCATCAGTAGCCAGATAGCCGGTGATAATTTTCATCAGGGTGGATTTTCCTGCACCATTTGGGCCTAGAAATCCGACCAGTTCTCCTGTTCCTATCTCGAAGGAAACCTGATCAAGCGCCTTTTGGCTTCCGTAGAATTTATTTACCTGCGATATTTTAATGGTCATTTTCAGCCGTTTTAAGTTCAGCAAAAGTAAAGAATTCCGGCGATTCCTTTTATAGCATTTATTTCTTCTTTATGGCCTTTCTGATTTCGTATTTATTAACTTTAAATTAACTTTGTCGGCCATCAATATTGGGTAAAATGGAGGATCAGAACTTTAATTACATAGAAGATTTGACGAGGTATCAGCGACAAAAAACATCGGTGGTTCAAATCCTCGGGATGCAGTTGGGCGGGAATAATCCAATACGGATCCAATCGATGACCGATACAGACACGAGCGACACTGATGCTACTGTTGAGCAGATTATCCGCATCATCAAGAGCGGAGCCGATTTGGTGCGCGTTACTGTTCGTGGAATAAGCGATGCTGAAAACCTGAAAAATATCAAGCGTGAACTGGTTGCCCGCGGATACGAACATCCTCTGGTTGCTGATATTCATTTCAACCCACATCTTGCTGAAGTTGCCGCCAGATATGTATCTAAAGTACGCATCAATCCCGGAAATTTCTACGATAAACGAGCTAAATTCGAACATCATCTTTATACCGACGAAGAATATAAATCGGAACTTCAGAAAATTGAGGAACAATTTGTTCCCTTTCTTCAGGTTTTAAAAGAAACAAAAACAGCACTTCGCATTGGAGCCAATCAGGGTTCATTGTCAGACCGTATCATGAGCCGTTATGGTGATACTCCTTCAGGAATTGTTGAGTCGGTGATGGAGTTTTTGCGCATTTGCAAGAAACAGGATTTTGCCAATGTTGTCCTTTCAATTAAATCGAGCAACACGCGTACCATGGTTTATACGGTGCGCCTGCTAAGCTACAAAATGCGGCTCGAAGACATGAATTACCCGCTGCATCTGGGCGTTACCGAGGCTGGCGAAGGCGAAGACGGCCGTATAAAATCGGCAGTTGGCATTGGCGCTCTTTTGGCCGATGGAATTGGCGATACCATTCGAATTTCGCTCACCGAAGCTCCTGAAAACGAAATCTCTGTTGCCCGAAAACTGATCAATCATATTGAGACGTACAAAGGACACAAACCCATAAAGGCGCCGCTTTTTGCGCAGATCAACCCATTTGAATACGAACGGCGGTCGGTTCGTCCGGTTTTGCGAATGGGCGATACATTTTTACCAATCGTGATGGCCGATCTTCGCGGCCGGTCGCTTTCCGAGATTCTTCCATTACGCGGAAAACAAATTCCTGAATACTTCCTGAATAATTCTGAAGTTCTTGATCTTGAAGGAAATTCGTATCCTGTACTTACGCTCGAAGAATATCTTTTCGGCGGGTCGCACTGGGGGCAAACAAAGTTCATACGCACCAACAAAGAGGAATTCGATCGTTTCATGAACGAGAATCCTGAAATTATTACCAAGCTGAAACAGACCCGCAAAACGATTCTCATCCTTGAAAGTTTTAACCGCAATCCGTTTGCAGAACTTAGGGCTTTCTTTATGACACTCGAATCGCACATCTGGAAAGTTCCGGTGGTAATATTAAGGAAATACAATGAACGATATCTTGAAAACCTCCAGATAAAAGCTGCTGCCGATCTGGGCGGTTTGCTAATCGACGGTTATGGCGACGGCGTTTGTATCACCAACGAATCGGAACAGATTACATTTACAGATCTGAAAGATCTGAGCTTTTCTATTTTACAGGCTAGCCGGATGCGATTAACCAAAACGGAATTTATTTCGTGCCCCGGTTGCGGACGCACATTGTTCGACCTTCATGAAACAACCGTCAAGATAAAAGCCCATTTTAATCACCTCGATCACCTGAAAATTGGTGTAATGGGTTGTGTTGTAAACGGTCCCGGCGAAATGGGCGACGTTGATTATGGCTTTGTTGGCGCTGGTCCCGGGAATGTGAATCTTTACAAATGTCAGAAATTGATGAAAAGACACATTCCTTACGAACAGGCAGTTGAAGAACTCGAAGCAATTATTCGCGAAAGCGGCGACTGGAAAGACCGCGAAGCTTAGAAAAGTAAGCAGCCACAGTCTTCAGTCGCAACAGTTTCTGGTTATTCCTTGATTAATGTGGAAATTGCATAGAGCGGAACAATTTCAATGTTTCCGTCTCTGCCAAAGTTTTCGAGCGACGAACGGATTCCTCGGTTCAAATTCTTTTCTTTCATAAACAGGCGCATGCTTTGCATTTTGCCGCTATAACCAGATTTTATCTCAACGGGCACAATTTCAGAACCTTGCCTTATTACAAAATCAACCTCGGCATTACTTCCTCTTTCCTGACGGTGCCAGTAAAAAAGTTGTGGCTTATCAAAAATTGAGGACGCCTTTATTAGTTCCAATCCGGCATATATCTCGGCCAGGCTGCCTTTGTTTACCATGTCCATTTCTTCAACTACCATATATTCGCGGATATTGAGGCCGAGGATGTGCTGGA
>Ga0154413_1063_pt3 | contig 12388 bp, 13 predicted proteins | sample RifGroB2_FD_115917 | JGI IMG/M metagenome (GOLD analysis project Ga0154413, IMG submission 115917) | Bacteroidetes bacterium GWB2_41_8 | reverse complement strand
TAAATACCAGGCTCATTGGTAATCACAAACCCGGGCTGAAGCTTGCGTCCCATTCTCAAATAAGCAGTTCCAAACTGATTGACAGGGCGGGTTTCATCGTCGTAACCCACATAAATCTGGCCCAGATCTTCCATATCGTGTACATCGATACCCAGCATGTGCCCTAATCCGTGTGGCATGAACAAAGCGTGAGCACCGGCAGCAACTGCTTCTTTCACATCACCTTTCATCAAGCCAAGCAATTTTAAGCCAGAGGCAATTACTTCGGCAGCAGCCAAATGCACCGACAGATAAGTGGAACCCGGTTTTGTAAGTTCGCGGGCATGGTTATTCGCAGCTAAAACAATCTCGTAAATTTCGCGCTGTTTTTGGGTGAACTTACCACCAACAGGCATCGTTCTTGTAAAATCCGAAGCGTAATGCGAGCCCACCTCGGCACCTGCATCAACAAGCAATAAGCGACCGTTTTGGAGCGTTCCGGAGTGATCGTGATTGTGAAGCGTTTCACCGTTTTGAGACAGAATTACCGGGAATGAAACCATGCCACCACCAGCATTTGCGATTCCTTCGATGGTTCCGGCAATCGATTGTTCCCAAACTCCAACTTTCGCCATTTTCATTGCAGTTACATGCATCTGATAACCAACAGCGCAGGCTTTTCTGATTTCATCGATCTCCTGAATTTCTTTCACCGAGCGCAAAGCAACAATCGCTTTTATTAATTCAACTGAAGAATAGGACTTCTGTTTCGAAACTGATAGCCCCAATAATTCATTCAGCAACAATTTATTTTCGGCACGATAAGGTGGCAAAAAGTGAATTTTACGTCCCGAAGAAATGGCTTTTTCGACAACCGACTGAAGATTTTTATATGGCTTAGTATTGGTTATTCCAACCTTTTCTGCCTTTTCTTTGAGAGCTACCTGTGGTCCCATCCAGATAATATCTTCAATACTAACATCATCGCCAAAGATGATCTCTTCGCCAGATTCAACGTCAATAACTCCGGCAAGATTCTGAAAATCAAGTCCGAAAAAATACAAAAAAGAACTATCCTGTCTGAAATAATAGGTGTTATCAGCATAATTCATCGGAGAATCAACATTCCCTAATAGTAAAATTATACCGTTCGAAATTTTTTGTTTCAATTTCTGACGGCGGCTAATATAAGTTTCGCGATTAAACATCAAAATAGGTTTAAAATTATTTCTGAAAGATAGAAAAAATACTAGTTAACCCTGCTGAAATTTCCGGGATGAATGTTGTACACCATATAAAACCGTTAAAATCATTTGCAAATTTACAAAACCTGAACATAAATAATTCGTACATTAAGGTAACCAAAAATCCATACGCTATGAACAATACGTTAATGGTATATCTGAATAAAAGGCTGCGTAAAAACGACAATAAATATATGTCAGCCAATACTCAACCCGGCCCTGTTATTTGTATTTCGAGAGAAGTTGGATGCGGTGGAGTTAATATTGCCAAATTACTTGCTGCAGAATTCGACAAACAATCAATTGTAAAAAAATGGAAGGTGTTGAGCAAAGAAATTCTTGAGGAAAGCGCACGCGAATTAGACATGGCTCCCGAGAAACTGAAAAGCTATCTGAAAGAGGGGAATCGAACACTGTTGGACGATATTTTGTCGGCTTTCAGTGAAAAAAGGTTCAAAAGCGACCGAAAAATCAACAAAACCCTTATCGACCTGATTTCAAGCTTTGCCAATGACGGGCACTGCATTATTGTTGGGCGGGCCGGACATATTATTGCCCGCGATATCGAAAAATCACTTTTTGTAAAACTAACGGCTCCACTCGACTGGCGTATTAAGCAAATCATGGAGAAAAACAACGTGAACATGAGAGCTGCAGTCGATTTCATCGAAAAAACAGAAAAAGAAAGACAGAACTTCATTAAACACATTGCGGGAGAAAGTAACATCGATACAGTGTTTGATTTGACAATCAATTTATCGAGAATTAATGTAAGCGAATTAATTGCCATCATTCGATTTGCAGCTCACACCAAAGGATTTCTTGAAACGGCAAAAAGTAAAGTCGAGGTATTTTAAAAGCAAAGTTCCAAATTCCGGGATTTCTTCTCCTGAAATTTGGAACTTGACTCATTCAACTGAAACAGGTTTCTACTTCAACCATTTATCAAGCCACTGTTTAAAAACCCTTTGCCACAAAATTCCATTCTGTGGTTGCATTACCCAGTGATTTTCTTCAGGAAAATAAAGGAACTGCGCCGGAATTCCTTTCATAATTGCCGCATTATATGCTCCCATTCCCTGTGTAAACGGAATGCGAAAATCTTTTTCGCCATGAATAACTAAAATCGGGGTATCCCATTTATCGACAAACAGATGCGGTGAAAATCCGTAGGAACGCTGTGCAGCCTTGTTCGATTTATCCCAATACGGACCGCCAATATCCCAGTCTTCGAAAAACATTTCTTCGGTGGTTACATATTGCTGTTCGAAATTGAAGATTCCGGCATGAGAAATAAACGCTTTGAAACGTCCTTCGTGATGACCGGCCAGATAATTCACCGAAAAACCGCCATAACTTGCGCCCACAGCTCCCAATTTAGTCTTGTCAACAAATGGTTCGGCCGAAACATTATCGATGGCACTCAAATAATCTTTGATATTCTGGCCACCATAATCTTTGCTTATCTGTTCGAGCCATTCCATTCCAAAACCTGGCAATCCGCGACGGTTAGGGGCAACAATAATATAACCATTGGCTGCCATCTGCTGAAAATTCCAGCGATACGACCAATTCTGGCTTACAGTTCCCTGCGGACCACCCTGGCAATACAATATAGCCGGGTATTTTTTATTCGGATCAAAATGTGGCGGATAAATCACCCATACCAACATGTCTTTATTGTCGGTGGTCTTAACCCAGCGTTCTTCAACTTTTCCCATTGTGAGCTGGTCGGTAATACCTTTGGTAACGCTTGTCAAAGGCTGATCTTTTCCGGTTAAAGGATCGACCAGATATAGCTCGGCAGGTTGCGACATCGAAACTTTTTGGGCAACCAATCCTCCTTTGGCTTCAGCAACAGTTAGGTAATTGTGAACTCCGTCGGTTAAGCGGGTAATTTTTTCATCAGCCAAATCCAGACGGTAAATTTCGTCGGTTGCGTGAATATCACTAATGAAATACACTGATTTACTATCAGTTGACCAGCTAAGATGATTGCTATTCTGGTCAAACTGTGCTGAATAATCTTTTTTAATTCCGGTAACAAGTTCGCCTATAAAAAGTCTCGATTTGTCGGCTTCGTAACCATCGCGCTCCATGCTTTCCCATGCCAGATATTTTCCATCAGGAGAAAAAGCGGGACTTTTGTCGTAGCCCATCTGCCCTTCTGAAAAATTTACGGTTGTTTTTTCCTGAATTGAATAAAGGTAGATTTCTGAATTGGTCGAAAAAGCATACTCTTTCCCAACTTTCTTTTTGCAGGTGTATGCAACAAGTTTTCCGTCGGGGCTCCAGTCAATTTCTTCTATTCCACCCATTGGTTTCATCGGGCTGTCGAATCTTTCGCCTTCCATAATATCCAAGGCCTCTCCCACTTTTCCTTCAGCATAACCGGCAATAAAAATATGACTGTAAGTATAATCGTGCCAGCTGTCCCAATGACGGTACATTAAATCATTTTCCAACCGGGCATTGGCTTTTGGCAGATCAGGAAATAAATCGTGAATATCCTGATCTAATTTCACATTGGCGGTATAAAGCAAATGTGTTAAATCGGGCGAATATTTAAACCCGGTAATTCCGCCTGCCACCTGGGTAAGCTGAACCGGGTTACTCCCATCTGCCTCCATTTCCCAAAGTTGAGTATCGCCTGATATTGACGATAAAAATCCGATTTTCTTTCCGTCGGGTCTCCAAACAGCAGAAGATTCCTTTTCCGGAGAATTGGTTAACTTGACTGGTTCGCCACCCGCAACCGGCACCGTATAAAGATCGCGGTACGACTTGTTCTCTTCAACATTGTAAGTGGTAACCGAATACAAAACGCTTGTTCCATCGGGCGAAACAACAGGTTCTCCAACTCTTCCAAAACTCCATAACACTTCAGGAGTCATTACGTCGGAAGACAATACCAGAACTTCCGGCTGATAATTGTTTGTCATTTCTTTGTGAGTTTTCTGATTTGAACAGGAGAACAAAATAGCTCCCAGGGTAAGTAAAGATAAAATCTTTGTCATGCTGATAAATTTAATTATGCCATTGATTTATTTCGATTAAAGGCTGTGAATGTAATTATTACCTGCCAATAAAAAAATGAAAAAGCACCTGCTATGAATTAACAGATGCTTTTCAGAAAACCGAATTGATTGAAACTAACTTTAATACTTGTATTCTCCGGAATATTCAAAATCTTCGTCATCAAATCCCTTGGCAATCACCTTGAAAGCAGTACTGTTTTTGCCTTCAACTTTCAATGCGCTCAAGTCGAAAGTAACAATTGCCGACAACGGAATTCCCCCTGAATCATCATTATTGTTATGCCGCAATTCCAAAATAACGGGGCCGTTTTCCGGATTAATCGTTCCCGGCTGTTTTACCAGGTTAATGTAATGGATTTTGCTTCCGCCGTAATATCTAAGCTCAAAATTCAGCATATCCTTTTTGATCCACCTGTCCTTAACCTTAACCGGATCATTTCCAATGCTGTCTTCGATTGCCGGAGTGATGTCGAGAATACCCTTGTACAGAATTTTATGCAAAGAGTTAATTCTCACATAATAATGCTCGTCGTGATTCTCTGTTTTTTTATTCCCGACGATGGTAAAATTCACCAAAACCCTATCGTTGTTTTTTGCCTGATTCCAAAAATAATCATTACTAAGGGGAAAAAGGACTTCATTATCGTCCATCACAATTTGTTGCACCCCGGCTTCTGTATTCTTTTGAACCAGTCCATAACCAACCCAGGCATCGCGGTACGAATATTCATCATCGTTCAAGTCGCAGCCCGATAAAAAGCTCAACAAGAATCCCATCAATAAAAAGAAAACTACCTTTTTCATTTCCTGAATAATTTTAAAATAATTAATAATTTCTGATTGCAAATTGTTTACTTAGAAGATACGATATAGCGGAAAATGGTTGCGTCACCGCATTAGTTTTTTAATTCAGGAAAGACTTTGCTAAAAAAAACAAGTTTGGCATAGCAATTGACAATTCATATCTATATATTTACATTTTTATATATTTAATAAATATTGATTAAAATAAATCCGAAATTGAAATATAAACAATTATAAATCTGATAATTATGAAACGACTATTTTTAACATTGGCATCAGCGGCCATTCTTATTTCAGCCTGTGGAAATCAAAAATCAGGAGCAAAGCAAAACAATTTAAACGAAGCGTCGATTAGTGCAACGAGCAATGCGGCTCCGGCAACCAAGAGCTCTGAGTTGCTTACCAAAGCACAGTTTATTGCAAAAGTTTGGGATTATAACAAGTCGCCCAAAGAATGGAAATACCTTGGAAACAAACCTGCGATTATAGATTTCTATGCCGATTGGTGTGGCCCGTGCAAAATTGCAGCTCCGATACTCGAAGAAATTGGAGCCGAATATGCCGGGAAAGTACAGATCTACAAAATTGATACTGAAAAAGAACGAGAACTTGCACAAGTTTTCGGAATCACAGGTATTCCCGCATTTTTATATATTCCGGCCAATGGAAAACCGGTCATGATACCAGGTATTGGAAAATCGAAAGAAGACACCAAAAAGATGTTTATTGAAAACATTGAAAAGTACCTTTTAGTAAAAAAATAAAAAAGGAGATGACATTGTGAAATTGGGGGCGCGACCTGGAGTCGCACTCCCACTTTTTAAAAAGCAAAAACCCCGAAAGCGATTCCGGGGTTTTCTATTTTCACAAATTGATTGAGTGAAATTATTTTGCTCTCTCTAGTGTAATTGTTTTGGTTGGCTGATCGCAAACTGCGGTTGGTCCCCAGTATTGAATTGGTCCAGGATAAACAAACGAGGTTTCGATGGCCCACTTTTCGCGGTTGGCAACCAGAAATTTAAATGGAGCGCTTTCCAGTTCAACCAGTGCTTTTTGGATTACAGGTTTCATGTGACCATGACGGCGTTCCATATTCATCATCATAGTTACAGGAACCCCTCCGGCAATCCAGTCAGCAGCCGGAGCTGTAAGATTGCGTACTGACGACATATAACCAGTTTTACCTTCAGCAATCAGAAACGAAGCGTTGTAACCCAAAGAATAGCAATAATCGGCATCGAAGTTTGAAGGCGCAGCACAACGTCCTTCATATCCGAAGAAGTGGTACTGAGTACCGAACTTACCTTTGAATTCACCAGCTTTTTTCATTTCTTTCAGTTTGCTCTTGACCATTTCGCCAAGTAATTTTTCAGTTTCGATGAGCGATACCTGCACGTTTCCATGTGGATCACGGTCGAGAGTCAGCTGATCGGCGATTCCAGATGGCAATGATTTATAAACATGCGCAGATTCCGGCGATAAAATTCCGGCTACAAATGCGCGGCCTTCTGATTTGCTGGCAAACGATTTGAATTTTTGCTCAGTTTCTGAACCTTCGGCAAGCAAGTCGTTCAGCTCTGCAATCAAAGCTTTCATTTCAGGAACAAATTCTACCAAACCTTCAGGAATTAAAGCTACTCCAAAGTTTTCGCCGTTGGCTGCACGTTTTGCTACAACACTGGCCATATAATCTACAATTTCGTCTAAAGTTTGTTTTTTCTCAGCAACTTCTTCCGAAATGAGTGTAATGTTCGGCTGTGTCTGTAAAGCGCACTCGAGGCCGATATGCGAAGCCGAACGCCCCATCAGTTTAATAAAGTGCCAGTATTTCTTCGCAGAATTGGCATCGCGTTCGATATTACCAATCAATTCTGAATAAACTTTTGTAGCTGTATCGAAACCGAATGAAGTTTCGATCATGTCGTTTTTCAAGTCACCATCAATTGTTTTTGGACAACCAATTACCTGAATGCCTGTATTTTTAGCTGCATAATATTCGGCCAGAACGCAGGCATTTGTATTGCTATCGTCGCCACCAATTATTATTAATGCCCTCACATTCAACTGTTTCAGAATTTCAGTTCCTTTGTCGTACTGAGCGGTTTCTTCAAGTTTTGTACGACCGGAACCAATGATATCGAAACCGCCGGTGTTACGGTACTCGTCAATAATTTCAGCAGTTAGTTCAAGGTATTTATGATCGACCAGACCACCCGGCCCACCAAGGAAACCGTACAATTTGCTTTCAGGATTGATGTTTTTAATACCATCAAAAATTCCGGAAATCACATTGTGCCCTCCCGGCGCCTGACCACCAGAAAGTATAACCCCCACATTAACAGCAGGATATTGTTTTTTACTATCGCCTGGTTCAAAAGTAATCAAGGGCATTCCGTAGGTATTCGGAAAAAGTTCCTTGATTTCATTCTGATCGGCAATTGACTGAGTTTTTTCACCTTCAACCAACTTTACTGAAGACTTCAATGAATTTGGAAGTTTTGGCTGATATTTAGCCCGTTCTGCTTGTAATGCGCTAATGGTCATAGTTCTTATTTTTTGTTTAGTATTTACATTAAAAAAACTTTGCAAAAATAAACTAAAACCAATGGTTTTACCATCAGACTGAAAGCATATTCGATCTATTTAAAGTAAAATTAAACCGATCCGCTTAACCTACCAGAAAATCGACAATATTTCCGAGTGTACTTGGAGTTCCTTTGTAAAACTCGCTGTATTTGCAGCGCGTACAGGTAATTACCGTGAATTTTTTATTCTGAATGTCGAAAATCCTCGAAAATCCCCTACCTGTTGTACGAATCTGATCCATTTCTGCCTGCGTGTTATTACACTTCGGACAATGATACTTTGTTTGTTGCATGGCGAGAAAAATTTAAAAGTTGAGTATTAAAAATTGAATAATCAGTAATGATCAATCAGTCTCATCTTCAGGTTCATCCTGAATACTTTTTTCAACCGTTCGCCGGGCATCGCGAAGAGCCTTGGCGATAATCCATTCTATTTGTCCGTTTGCACTGCGAAATTCCTGTGCAGCCCATTTTTCAAGGGCATCGTACACATCAGGATCAATGCGCAATACAAATGATTTTTTCTTTGCCATATCGTCACCCTCTCGTTTTATTCATTCCAAAATCATTACGAACATTCAGAATCAGCGGAGCTTATTTGCTATTTATAAAATTGCTGATAACCTCAACCAATTCGGTATTTACAGGCAAATCTGGTTGGCTGTAAGTCTGAATATTCTTCATCCGGTCGGCCTCTGCATTTTTTAAAATATGATTCATCCCTTCAATCAAAACCATTTTGGCATCAGGGTTTGCCGTCTGAAGCCGTTTTGCGTCCTCAACGCTTACCTGAATATCGGTAGTTCCCTGAAGAATCAATGTTGGCTTTTTCAGTTTTGCCATTTCAATTTGCGGATCGTATTTAAACCACGAAATCATATAAGGCTGAACGCTCGGACGAAACAGCGAATAGAACATTTCAGGAACATTTTCGACCTTGTTTCCTTTAACCAATTCGTCAAGAATTGGAGAGCATTGTTCTAAAACTGACGGCGGAGCAGCTTTCAATTGTTCGCGGATAGTTTTATCGGCAGCCTGCCCTACCCCTGCAATTGAAACGAATTTTGCGACTTGCTTTTCCTGCGAAGCAATCATCCCAATTAAAGAACCTTCGCTGTGCCCGATTATCACAATTTGGTTAAATTTTTTATCCTGTTTCAGTAATTCCACCCAGTCAATTACATCTTCGATGTAAGTTTCGAAACGCAAATCAGCTTCTGTCATCCCGGCCTTTTGGCTTACAGCAATTCCACGTTTATCATACCTCACTGATGCAATCCCATTTTTTGCCAGTTCGGTCGATAACATTTTCAGTGAATTGTTTTTCATCGCCGGATTATTACCATCACGATCAGTTGGGCCAGAGCCCGCAATAATCAAAACTACCGGTACCGGGGAAATCATATCAGGCATAATTAAAGTGCCTGCAATTTCACCTGTCTGGGTTTTCAGGGCAATCGGTTCTTCAGTTTCTGCCATTGCAGCCATTGCCGCCAACAGACCCAATAAAAAAGAAATAAACTGTAGTTTCATGCCTTATTTGCTTTAATGTTTTCGTTGTGTGATTTCATTGTTCATCATTGTATCCATGGCGTACTGAATCGCCTGCGAACGCTGGGTTCCAAACAGCACTTTCTTCCCATTGGTCAAATAGATCTGCAATCCAATATTTCCGCTAACATTATAGGCCCTTCCCCATTTAAATCTTCTTTTAATACCCCAACCTCCATAATCAAAAATCGGACTGTACTTTCGTATTTCAAACCGTTGAATTTCATTCTTTAAAATGACTTTTGGTTTAAAAATCAGAGGGAAAAACCTGTAATGTATTCCAGTCTCATCTACCCACACTTCAAGTTTCATAACAAAAACACTCCAGAGTATAACACAGAGTACTACAAAAATAACTATCAGGAATGCATTTGGAGCAGGGCTATCGCCAACCTGGATACCATTTACTACTTGCTGATAAAAAGCATAAACACAAAACAACATTGAAGGTACAACCGAAACCATTACCAACATGATGTACCACCATTGGCGAAATTGTTGCTCTTCTTTAAATAGCACCTTGTTCATCTCCTACTGATATAAGGTTCCGGTGTTCACAACCGGAGTAGCTTCTTTATCGCCGCATAAAACAACCAGCAGATTACTCACCATTGTTGCCTTTTTGTCCTCATCAAGAGTTACAATTTCACGTTTGCTCAATTCGGCCAAAGCCATTTCCACCATACTCACCGCGCCTTCTACAATTTTAAACCGGGCAGCAACAATTGCCGTAGCCTGTTGACGTTTCAGCATGGCCTGTGCAATTTCCTGTGCATAGGCGATGTAGTTGATACGAGCCTCAATTACATGAATTCCGGCAATATCTAAACGCTCACGAATTTCATTTTCAAGCTCATGGTTTACTTCTTCTCCTCCATCGCGCAGCGTAATTTTAGCATGATCATCTTCGATGTTGTCATACGGATACAAACCTGCCAGTTTACGTAACGCGGCTTCACTCTGTACCACTACAAAATGTTCGTATTCATCAACCCCAAATGCTGCACGATATGTTTCTTCCACTTTCCAAACCAGAACCAATCCAATCATTATCGGATTTCCAAGTTTATCATTCACTTTTATAGGTTCGCTGTTAAAGTTACGCGCCCGAAGCGAAAATTTCTTTTTTACGAAGAAAGGATTGACCCAGAAAAAACCATTGTCTTTTATGGTTCCTTTATAAGCACCAAACAACACAAGTACATAACTTTGATTTGGATCGACGGCAATAAAGCCGGGAGCAATCACCACAAATAAAACGATTAGCAAAACAGAAGGAACAATTATTTGTGAAATAAAACCGGTAATAGCCAGTGCCAGTAATACAACTTCAAGCAAAAGAAACAAATAACCGGAACGGGCTTTAAATGACTTTTCCATACTATTAATTTTAAATTATTCTAATATTAAATTGATATCACAAATATAAATAAAAAAAAGCATCTCTGTCAAGATGCTTTAGAATATTTTTTCAGGATCAATTCAAATTCAATTCAATATCGCCGGTGTGGCACGACTTTAGAACTTCATACTGCGATGCAAAATTCAAAATCGCATCAACACTTCTGTCAGAAGGTTCAAATCCAGGCTGATCCAAGTCAAGATTGTAATTTTCAAAAGAATATTGAAACAATTCAACTTCTTTTTTCCCGGCCTGATATGAATTGATTAGATAGTTTAAGGTAGAGAGTTTACTCATAGGCATTATTTCTGAATTATTGGTTATGAAGAAATAACGTCGATGATTTAAAAATATTGTAACGAGGCAATTAATTTTTTGTCAGGCACAGATTTTTCTTCTCTATCATTTTCCTAAGATTGATCAGCGCATATCGCATACGCCCCAAAGCAGTGTTGATGCTGACGTCTGTTAAATCGGCGATTTCCTTAAAACTCAGACCTTGGAAATGCCGCATCATGATCACCTGACGCTGATCGTCGGGTAATTCCTCAATCAATAGACGCACATCGCTGGTTATTTGCTCATAAACCAGTTTATCTTCAATATTCTCTTCCGAATACTTCTGCGAATTGAAAAGATCAATATTACTGTCATCATTGGATGTGGTGGACAGCAATTTTTCTTTTCTGAAATGATCGATAATAAGATTATGGGAAATACGAAGCACCCAGGAAACAAACTTTCCGTTCTCGGTATATTTCCCGGTTTTAAGCGAACGGATAACTTTAATAAAAGTATCCTGAAAAATGTCTTCGGCTAAATGATGGTTTTTTACGATCAGTACAATATAGGTAAAAACTCTTTTTTTATGGCGGGAAATAAGAATTTCAATTGCAGCCTGATCGCCATCAACAAATTGTTTTACGAGCGAATTATCGCTCAGCTCTTCTGTTCTGAACATTACTCTAGTAATTATGTGACTGTTAATTTTAATAATCAAAGAGTAGAGTTCTGTCGATAGGCAACCTTATTTTGAATTAGAGTTAAACAATTTGCTAATTTTGTGTTTGTAAAAATGAATCATTTTTTTTAGAAAAACAAATTTTTGTAAATATAATAACATAACGAATGAGTTTTCCCTCCAATAATTCATCCTGTATCCAAATAAAGGGCGCAAGAGTTCACAATCTCAAGAATATTGATTTAAACATAAAACGCAATAAATTCATCGTAATCAGCGGCTTATCTGGCTCCGGAAAATCGTCACTGGCTTTCGACACTTTGTATGCTGAAGGTCAGCGCCGGTATGTTGAAAGTTTATCGTCTTATGCCCGTCAGTTTCTGGGGCGAATTAATAAGCCCGAAGTCGATTATATTAAAGGAATTCCGCCAGCTATCGCTATCGAGCAAAAGGTAAATACGCGAAATCCACGCTCAACGGTTGGCACATCGACCGAAATTTACGATTACCTGAAGCTTTTATTTGCCCGTATCGGAAAAACAATCTCGCCTATTTCAGGAAAAGAAGTAAAACAGCACCACGTTGGCGATGTTACTACTTTCATCCAGTCTTTTCCTGAAAATACGCGTTTCATGATCGGATCGCCATTGAAAATCAAGAACGGCCGCAACTTGATTCAGGAAGCAGAATTATTATTGCAACAGGGATTTTCGCGATTGGAAATCGACAATGAAATAATAAAAATTGATGATCTCCTAAAAGAAGACAAACAGGTTAAATGCGGGGAGTCGGCCTGCAATATTGTAATTGACAGGGCTACAGTT
>Ga0154413_1166_pt6 | contig 12437 bp, 9 predicted proteins | sample RifGroB2_FD_115917 | JGI IMG/M metagenome (GOLD analysis project Ga0154413, IMG submission 115917) | Bacteroidetes bacterium GWB2_41_8 | reverse complement strand
AAATGAAGATAATTTCAATGTAAATTATCCCGCGCTGTTTCAGGAAACTGATAATATTGAATTTACCGCCGAATTATACAACGACAGTTACGAACTGGTTAATTCACCCGATGTGAACATCCGTATCAAGAGCGACAGCCTTAAAGAATTTAATTACACTTTCGACCGCGTTAACGATTTTTACCGCCTGAATGCGGGCAATCTTCAGCCTGGAGATTACACCTTTGAAGCTGAAACACAACTTGGTAACCAGCTTTTTACTGAAAAAGGAAATTTCAGTATTGTGAAAAATGAAGTTGAGCTGCAAAATAATCAGGCAGATTTTGGTTTGCTATTTCAGTTGGCACAGCAAACCGGAGGACAGTTTTCGGCAATTGATAATTATGGCACATTACTTGATGCAATCGGCAACAATGATCAAATTACCGTACAACAACATTTCCAGACATTTTTGACTGAATGGATTAATCTGAAATCATTGTTTTTCCTGTTAATTCTGCTGTTGGGCGTTGAATGGTTTTTTAGGAAATACTGGGGGATTTATTAAAGAAATTAAGTTGCAAGATGCTGTTGTTTAATAGATTAAAACTATATAGATTATTTTTATTTTGCCTGATCGGAATAGTTTCCGTATCGTGTAAAAGTTATTACACCACCCTCACCATCGAAACTCCCAAACCTGCAAAGTCAGAATTACCGGCTGATATACAAAGTATTACTCTGATGAACCGAAGTATTACACAGCAGTTTGAGAATTATCAGGAAGATTCGCTGCAGTTGTATTTTTACCGGCAAGGCTTTCAACTTTCGAAAGTAGTTCTGGATATGACTGCTACCGATACTACCATTCAGGCATTGGCTGCGTTGTTGTTCGAATCGGGCAGATACGATGTGGTTGTTCCGGTTCAGCGAAACATGAAAAGAGACCTCTCCTATGAATTTACTCCGGATACTTTGAGCAGTTTGCTGGTAAGTGGAATTTGTCAGAAATACAATACCGATGCATTGTTGGTTTTAGAAAAATTCTCGACCAAAGTAATGACCGACTTTTCCGCTGAAAAATACAATGACCCAACAACTGGCCTTAGCCATTCCTACTATGCTTCAATGGATTTGAAATACAATGCTTTTTTCAGAATTTATAAGCCGGGACGAAAACCCGTTGAAATAGAACTCACGGATACAATTTACTGGGAAAGTGCTGATTACACCCAAGTGAGGCTTTTTTCCAAATTGCCTTCAGTAAAACAAGCTCTCACCAATGCCGGTATTAAAATTGCGCTCGATGTTGATGGGAAAATTTCACCTTCATGGACTTCGGAGAAAAGAGGTTACTTTTTATTCGATCCGAAAAACGATATAGGTCAGCAATTGATAAACGAAAACAAAACCGACGAAGCAGTCGCTTTTTGGAAGGAAAAGTCGAAATCGACCAGTAAAAAGATAAGAGGACGGGCTGAATACAACCTTGCATTGGCAAGTGAATTGGAGGGTGACATTGATGGGGCAATCGAATGGGGATTGAAATCTTTCTACACTTATTATCAGTATCAAACCGAAGTATATCTTAAAAAGTTACAGGCATTAAAACAGAGTCGATTAACTAAATAAACCCATCGCTGCCATGAAAAAAATAATAACATTATCTGGAATTATTTCTCTATGGTTTTTAAGTTCATGTGTTACAATAAATGAGTTCCCCATCGAGGTTTTTCAGCCTGCAAAAATCACACTTCCTTCTGAAATTAAGAATGTTACTGTTGTTGCCCGAAATCTGAAGTATAACAATGACACACTTCAGAATTATTATTCAAAAGATTACAGGCGGGTGCGCGATAAAATACCAGTTAACACCGACAGTATTACAGTAAAAGCATGTATAGATAGTTTATCGGCCAAATTACAGGCGCAAAAACGATTTGAAAAAATAACGGTGTTGCCAATTTCAAGTTTTCCTGTAAAATATGTAAAAAACATAAATCCACCTTCGAAAGATCTGATACGGAAAATATCGTCAGACACCAAAGCCGACGCGCTGATCCTGCTTGATATGTATTCAAGTTTTTACTCAATTTACCCCGACAACGACAGCAACCGTTCTGTCGCGAAAGTTATAACTGCAAGTATATGGACTATTTACGACGCTTCGAAGCTTCAAATCATTAACCATACATCGCTGGTTGACACTTTGTACTGGGATGGGCTGAATGATTCGGAAAGCTATTCAGCATCACGAATACCGAATAAAAAAGCCGCTTTGGAAATTGCTGCTGGATTGGCCGGGATTAGCTATTCGAAAAATGTTGTTCCAAACTGGGCAAAAGTCTATCGTAATACTTTATCGTGTAATAAGGCCGATTTTAAAAAGGCTGCCGAATTTGCCAGCAAAAATAAATGGGAAGAAGCATCGGGATTGTGGGAAAAATATACTGACAGCAAAAATAATCGTCAACAAATGCAGGCGCTTTTTAATCTGGCAATTGCCAGCGAAATGAATGGTGATGTTGAAACTGCCAGCGAATTAATTTCCAAAGCCTCAAAAGTAAGTTCCTCACCATTTTACCTTACTGAAAACGAAATAATAAAGAAGTATTCGGCTGTTTTGGCAAAAAGAAAAATCGAATTGAAAAAGCTAAGTTCGATGAGTTATGACTTATAAATTTCCCCTTATTCTGCTGGTTGCCACTATTGGTTTTACATCGTGTATAACCACATACAATATTAATTCTATTCAGGTTGAAATACTGAAGCCTGCAATATTAGCGATGCCCGATTATATTGATACAATAGCCATTTTTAAACGCGATCATTATCAATCGGATACTACAGAGTTCACCTATTTGAATGTTGAGACCAATAAAATAATCAGCGATAAGAATATTCGTTACAGCGACCTTTCAAATAAATGTACGGCAGCATTGGCCGAATACCTTGATAATGAAGGATATTTTTCGAAAGTGATTCATTACAGCGATTCATTGAATCACATTTTTTCGAAAACAGACAGCCTGATTACTTATCCGGAGTTGCATAAGAAATTAGGTGTTGATATGTTTATTTTCCTCGATTTTTTTCAATTGGAAGATGAGCTAACTGAAAATATTGGTGGCTTTTTTAAGCCGTTTATCGTCAATCAGTTCCCTGAATTTAAGAATAGTTCGAAAATTGAAAGTGTAGCGGCGAATCTACTTTGGTCGGTCACTTTTAAAGAAGATACTGCTTTGTATTTAATCCGGCAGCCTGACTATTTGCATTACGGAAACTCTGTTACTCCTGAACTTTTTGGTAACCACCAAAAGCATTTATTGTTGTTGCAAAATATCTCCGGATATCTGGGGACGAATTTTGCCTCAAGAATAATTCCATCCTGGATAAAAGTCGGGCGGGCGTATTACCGGTCTAACAATGTTGATATGCTTCAGGCTGAAAAATATTTTCTGGAAGGCGAATTTCTAAAAGCTGCCGAAATTTATAACAGGGAAACCAAAAATAAAAACCGGAACATTGCTGCCAAAGCCAGATATAACATGGCCCTGATTTGCGAAATGGAAGGAAAACCCGATGCAGCAATCGATTGGCTGGTGCTTTCATATTCGGCCTATAAAAATCCGAATGCGGAGCATAAATTTAATTGTCAGCAGTATATTAATATACTGGCACTTCGGAAAAAGGAAATAGAACGGTTGGATAAGCAGGTTCGGGTAAAATAAGGTGAGTATTAATTCCATTATACCCTGACTAAAATGCAGAAAACCCTGAAATTGCAGTAATTTATCTGCAATTTCAGGGTTTTCAGTATAAGGTAATATTCTATTTTTTACTGGTAACAACCTGATTTTTATAGATTACAGGACCCTGTTTTATGGCAAGAATAATCAGGATAATTCCGGTAATTACAAACGGAATGCTAAGCCATTGTCCCATATTCAGACTCATGGTTGCTTCAAAAGCTTCCTGATCTTCCTTGATAAATTCGACAAAGAAACGTGCCGTAAAAACCATGATAAAGAATACACCAACCAACATTCCCTGGTAATCTTTGGCCTTTGTTTTCCAGTACATATAAAGCATCACCCCAAAAGTTACAAGGTAGCTCAAGGCTTCGTAAATTTGTGTCGGATGTTTGGCGACGGTCTCATTATTCCTTTCGAAAATAAATCCCCAGGGCAACGATGTTTGCATTCCGTAAATTTCTGAGTTCATTAAATTTCCGAATCTGATTAAGGCACCCACAAAAATGCTCGGAACCACTACCCTATCCAAAACCCAAAGAATTGAGCGTTTGGAAACGTTCCGGCTCCAGATGATCATGGCAATTATAATTCCAAGAACACCGCCATGACTGGCGAGACCTCCCTGCCAAACATACAGAATTTCAATTGGATGCTGCGAATAGTAATCCCAACCGTAGAAGAAAACATGACCTAAGCGTGCACCTAAAATGGTTGCAACAATTAAGTAAATGAACAGACTTTCAAGCCATTTCAGATCAATGTTTTCATGCTTGAACATCTTTTCGCCATGGTTGTATCCAAAAAGAAATCCGACTGCAAAAAGAAGTCCGTACCAGCGAACATGAATTGGCCCCAGCGAGAAGATCTCGGGGCTTACGTTCCAATGAATAAAGGCCAGAATGTCCATGCCAATGATTTGTTTGGGTTGTTAAAAATATAAATATTTACGAAAAATGGAAAACCGGAGAACGGCGGAGGGAAAGAGGAAAACTTCAAATTAATTTTCCTGTCACCCATTTCCAGTCTCCGGTTTTCCGGTTTTTATTTATTCAACTATATCTTTACCGTGGCAGGATTTAAATTTTTTACCGCTTCCACACGGACAAGGATCGTTGCGCCCTACCCTTTTCTCAACTCTGACAGGCTGATGTTGCTGTTCGCGGGGTGCTTCAGGCGGACGTTGGCTTGATGATCCTGAAGGAGATTCTGATTTGGAAGTTGACAATTTGCTCAAATCAAGTCCCCGGCGCTCGTGACCTTCGCGTACCTGTTGCGGATCATTGATTGGGATGTGCCCTTTTGCCAGAATTGAAACAATCTGCTTGTTCACCTTGGTAACCATGATCTTGAACAAATTGAACGATTCAAATTTGTAGATCAGCAGCGGATCTTTTTGCTCATAAGTGGCATTCTGAACCGATTGTTTCAGGTCGTCCATTTCGCGCAACTGTTCTTTCCAGGCTTCGTCGATGGTAACCAAAACGGTTTGTTTCTGATAGGATTTAACCAGTTCCTTACCATGATTTTTATATGCTTTTTCAAGATTGGTAACAATCTGGTAAATGTGTTTACCGTCTGAAATCGGAACAACTATATTCTGGTAAAGATGAGCTTTTTGTTCATAAACATCGCGGATAACCGGATAAGCCTGATTGGCAATTATTTCAGTCCGGCGAGAATAGTTTGAAACCATTTCATGATAAACCTTGTCAACCAGCTCGTTCGATTTAATTTTCTGGAATTCCTGTTCTGTTACCGGCGATTCCATCGACATCAAACGGATCAGTTCCATGTTAAATTCTTCGAACATTCCGTTTTCCTGGTATTCGTTCACAAGGTTTTCAATCACATCGTAAATCGTATTCAGGATATCCACCTCAACACGTTCGCCATATAAAGCGTGACGACGTTTTTTATAGATTACCTCACGCTGCGAGTTCATTACATCGTCGTATTCGAGCAAACGCTTACGAATTCCGAAGTTGTTTTCTTCTACTTTTCGCTGGGCGCGCTCAATCGATTTGGTAATCATCGAATGCTGAATCATTTCGCCTTCTTTCAGGCCAATTTTATCCATGATTCCTGTAATACGGTCAGAACCGAACAGGCGCATCAAATCGTCTTCCAGCGACACGAAGAATTGCGACGAACCCGGGTCTCCCTGGCGGCCGGCACGTCCGCGTAACTGGCGGTCAACGCGGCGCGACTCATGTCTTTCAGTACCAATAATTGCCAAACCACCCAATGATTTCACTTCGGCAGTTAATTTAATGTCGGTACCACGGCCTGCCATATTGGTGGCAATGGTCACCATACCACGCATACCGGCATCAGCAACAATTTCAGCTTCGCGGGCATGTAATTTGGCGTTCAGTACATTGTGCTTAATACCCCTCATTTTAAGGTACCGGCTAAGCAATTCCGAAATTTCTACTGAAGTTGTTCCCACCAAAACCGGACGTCCCTGGTTATTGAGTGTTACAATTTCTTCAACTACTGCATTATATTTTTCACGCTTGGTTTTATAAACCATGTCTTCGCGATCGTCGCGAACTACTTTCCTGTTGGTTGGAATTACCACCACATCCAACTTGTAGATGTCCCACAACTCACCTGCTTCTGTTTCGGCAGTACCGGTCATACCGGCCAGCTTGTGGTACATTCTGAAATAATTCTGAAGGGTGATTGTTGCAAATGTTTGTGTTGCAGCTTCAACTTTCACTCGCTCCTTGGCTTCTATCGCCTGGTGCAATCCATCAGAGTAACGACGGCCTTCCATGATACGGCCGGTTTGTTCATCCACAATTTTCACCTTGTTTTCAATCACCACATATTCAACGTCTTTCTCAAACATTGCGTAGGCTTTCAGCAGTTGATTGATGGTGTGAACACGTTCTGATTTGATGGCATAATTCGTGAGCAGCTCATCTTTTTTCTCAAGAACCAGTTCCTTTGTCAGCGATTTATTATTCTCAATTTCAGCTATTTCAGAACCCACATCAGGCAAAACAAAGAAAGTCGGATCATCAACATCATCCGAAATCAGATCGATGCCTTTATCGGTCAGCTCAACAGAATTCAATTTTTCTTCAATCACAAAAAACAGAGGATCGGTAATAATATGCATCAGCTTATTATTGTCCTGCATGTGAAAATTCTCTGTTTTTGTCATCATGCTTTTAATTCCTTCTTCGCTCAGGAATTTGATGATTGCCTTATTTTTAGGGAGACCTTTGTGCGCGCGAAGCAATAATATGGCGCCTTGTTCTTTTTCTTCCTTGGTTGCATTCGGGTTGTTCAGTATTCGTTTTGCATCGGCCAAACATTGGTTAACCACATTACGCTGAGCGGAATAAAGCTTTTCTACTTTTGGTTTCAGCTCTTCAAACTTCTGTATTTCGCCTTTGGGTATTGGTCCCGAAATAATCAATGGCGTACGGGCGTCGTCAATTAAAACCGAATCGACCTCATCAACAATCGAATAGTGATGTTTGCGCTGAACCAGATCGCGGGGATTGATGGCCATGTTGTCGCGCAGGTAATCGAACCCAAATTCGTTGTTGGTTCCATAAGTAATATCGGCCATATATGCCTGCCGGCGGCCTTCGGAGTTTGGCTGATGCTTGTCGATACAATCAACGCTCAATCCGTGGAATTCAAAAATCGGCCCCATCCATTCCGAGTCACGTTTCGACAGGTAGTCGTTTACAGTCACCAAATGGACACCTTTTCTGGTCAAAGCATTCAGGAAAACAGCCAGTGTTGCCACCAGAGTTTTTCCTTCACCGGTTCCCATTTCAGCAACTTTTCCCTGATGCAGGACAATTCCACCAATCAGCTGCACATCGTAATGAACCATGTCCCAGGTAATCTGGTTACCACCAGCCATCCATTTATTAAACCAAACGGCGTTTTCGCCTTCAATTACAACACTGTTTCGGGTTGCAGCCAGATCGCGGTCGAAATCGCTCGCTTTAACAACAACTTTTTCATTGTCATTAAATAGTTTGGCAGTTGCTTTTACTACCGAAAATGCTATTGGAATTATTTCGTTCAGTACTTCCTCGAGTTTGTCGTCAATTTTCTCCTCGAGTTTATCAATTTCCTGAAATATTTTTTCACTTTCCTGAATATCAACAGTTTCAACCAATTCTTTCAGTTCCTTTATCCGGTCTTCTTCAGGTTTAATTCTTTCCTGAATCAATGCTTTTAATCGATCCGATTCGGCTCGCAGTTCATCGCTCGAAAGCAGTTTGATACGTTCATATTCTTTTAATGTTTTCTGAAGGATCGGCGTAATCTCAACCATGTCTTTGTCAGCTTTGTTGCCGAGAAATTTGCCTAGGATTTTGTTTATAAATGCCATTATCTGGGTTTTAATTGATCAAAAATTGAAAGTCACAAATGTAGTTATAATGTTTAAATCTGAAATTGGTTTTTACGATTATCATGCCACAGACCAAATAGCCGAAAGATCGGCCATAATTGCTTTTTTAGCAAAAATAACTGCCAATAAATCAGCTAAAAACTGAAATCGAATACTTTTTTAATGACAACGACATAGCTATGCTTGATTTTTGGTACCCAAATTTATTAATTTACTTTTGGAGCGAACTTCTACGATAAACTCAAAATTATGGCTGATTTTTTGAATACTTGTTTTGTATGTGGAAAGGAAACCGATCCTCAAACTACAAAAAAAAACCAACAGCTGAATCTTCCGGTTTGTGATGTTTGCTCTGGTACCGATGAAGAAAAAAAAGCGGTTAATGAGCTGACCGAAGGAATGGCTGATGGTTTTGTTTGTGGATGTATATAAATAACTTGCTGCTATTTTTTTACCAACTTCGTATTTACTATCCTGTCGTTAAATTGAACCCGGCAAATATAAACCCCGCTATTCAGCTGATTAACGTATAGTTTTTCATTACCTGTCAGGTATCCGGAAACAATTTTACTACCCTTCATATCAAACAGTTCGATTAACACCTGCTGATTTAAATGTCCAGAACCAATCATTATAAATTCTGATGCAGGGTTTGGAAAAACAGTTAATTCATGTTCAGAAATATCATTTATCCCTGAAATATTTACTGGTGAATAATACGCTATCATTTTTCCGTAAAGTACAAGTTCTCCGGTGTCTTCATCGCGTTGATAATTAATACCAGCGGTAATCATGTGTCTGAAATAATTCTCCAGGTCGCTGTAGGGCAACAGAAGTTCGTTATACGAATAAGAATTATTGAATGAATATTCTGATTTCCTATCGATGAACCATTTTTTTGTTGCTTCATCCCACTCATAATTAATTTCCTGCGACAAATTACCGCTTGAATCGAAAACATATTCATCTTTCCAGGTGGCAATCAACTCGCTGCTTTGTTGGTTTGATACATAGTTTATTTCATGGGTCAAATTACCTGAACTATCATATATGAATTCATTTTTTGAACTTAACATCCATCCACCCATAAAATCAGAAGTATAATTAATTGTTTGTTTTAGCGAACCGTCAGTATTATAGGAATATTCGGATTTTGAGAACATAAAATAATTACTTCCACCATCAGAGAAATATCTTGCTTCCAGAGTTAATTTGCCCGATGAATTGTAAGTGTATTCATTTTTCATAGAAATTTCCCATTGATTTATGTCTGCATCAAACATATAGCCGATTTCCTGTGACTTATTTCCACTACTATTATAGGTATATTCAGTTTTCATGTCATTCTGCCACTTTTCTGAAGTTTTATCCCAGCTTGAATATGACTCTATTGAAATCAGGCCATTTGCATTGTAATTTGTTTCATTTTTATAGCCGTTTATCCACTTTTGTGTAACAGCATCCCATTCTGAATCAATTGTTTGAAATTGCTTACCCTGGGCATTCCAAAAAGTCTCAAATTTCCAGTCACCAATCCATTTACCCGATATTTTATCCCAGAGATAATAGGTTTCCTGGGTTATATTGCCATTGGTGTTATACTTGAATATTGTTTTTGAAGATAACCGGATTTGTTTCGTAATTGAATCCAGCTCTTCATCAATAATTGAATCAAGCCTTTGTTTTATCACCTGGGCTGATTTAAGAATTGTCTGGGAATTAGCTCGCTTGCTATTAAAATGAATTCGTTCGCCATCAATTGTCTTGAATTTATTCTTTACAAATTCAGCACTTTCGATTAACTTTTTTTTTGCCTGAATGCCCTTTTCTGGAGTATGGCCAATCACAGAAAACACCATTAACAGAGCAAGAATCAATGTAAATGTTCTTCTCATAGCTTTGAATTTTAGATTAATGTGACTAATGCGATGAAAGTTACAAAATTAAAATTTATAAAAAAAGCCATTGGTAATCCAATGGCTTTAATACTAAATCGAGTTTTCTATTACAAAAGAAGGTGCAAGTACCCATCATTCAATAAGTCAGGTAAATAACTGGCTATCAATCCCAAAGCATAAGTATCAGTCACTTTGTCCGTGGTCAGAATGCGTTGATTTTGCATTTGCTGCTTGTTTAAAACGCTGGAGCAAATTTTACCCGGTACTTCTCTTAAGAAAGGATGTATTTTCCTCACTCCAAATCCTTCTTCGTCAGACGCATAAATAACTTCGAAATACTGTGAACGAACAACATATTCTTTCACGTTTCCAACAGTGCGAAGTGCAATGGTGACAGGTTTTTCCTGTTCTGAATAACCAATAGTCCAGACTTTCTCTACCGATTTTCCAAGAAACAGGTTTTCAACCTGTGTAATTTCAAATTCATTGGCTTCTTCGCCAACTAAATTGGCATAGGATAGAGTGCTTGCAAACAAAAAAACTACTAATGCTGAAAATCTGATTAAATTGCGTTTCATGGCTTAAGAATTAAATGTTTAACTTCTGTTTACTTAAAAAAATGTTCCTGAAATTGTGATAATTGTTTTTGTTTTCCTGCAATAAGAGACGAATCACTCTTTTAAATGTTACAGCTTTCGATGCACTTTAACACGCATTTATTATTTTTCAGGAAATTTTAAGTTCTTCTTAACACAGCCAGTATGACTTTTGAGCAGATTTTCAGTTCGTTCATTTTTTCTGTCGAAGATTGACAAGAATATAGTTGTTGAAATACCGGATGCAGTCAGAATAGCTCCTTCTTCCGGGAGAGTAGTTTATTGGGAAAGATTTAACGACAGGAAATCAAATATTCAGGGTCTCCCCTTCCGATTTGGCAATAATTACAGCAGCACAGGTATCGCCCCAAACATTTACAGTGGTGCGCGACATATCCAAAATCCGGTCAACAGCCAAAATTAAACCCACGCCTTCCAGCGGAAGGTTTACGGCTGTTAGAACAATGGTCATCATTACCAGGCCGGCCATCGGTATACCTGCTGAACCAATGGCTGCCAAAAGAGCTGTAACCACTACAATTGCCTGTTGACTCATCGAGAGATGAATCCCATACGCCTGAGCTATAAAAATAACCGCAACACACTCGTAAAGCGCAGTTCCATTCATATTAATGGTAGCTCCCAAAGGAAGTGTAAAACTTGTAATTTTAGCCGAAACACCATTTTTGTGTTCGGTGGCTTCCATCGATAACGGAAGGGCAGCATTGGATGATGATGTGGAAAATGCTGTCAGCAAAGGAGTTGCCATATTCCTGAAATGCTTATAGGGGTTGGCTTTGCCAAGAATTTTTACCGACAATGGCAAAATAATTACAGAATGAAAAAACAGGGCTGCGAATACGGTCAACATATAAATTCCAAGGCTTCCGGCAATGTTTCCTAACGATCCGGCATTTTTTGCCACTTCTTTTGCAACAATAGCAAATACTCCTAGTGGAGTAAAACGAATGATGAACATTGTAATTTTCATCATCACTTCAAAAATCGAATCAAATAAACCAACCAGAAACTCTTGTTTTTTCTGCGGAATGTGTGTGATAAACGCACCAAACAGAATAGCAAAAAAGATGATTGGAAGAATCTGCCCTTTGGCCATAGCATCAAAAATATTATCAGGGATGGTTCGCATCAGGATATCACTCACCGAAGTACTGGCTGTTGGCAGGTTATTCAGAGTTTCGGCATTTCCAAGATTGGCGCCAACACCCGGCTGAAACAAATTGACAAAAAAAAGTCCGGTTAAAATAGCTATCAAACTGGTCACGATGTAGTAAGAAATAGTTTTCATTCCCAAGCGACCCAGATTCGAGCCGCCCCCAATACTTGCCACTCCACTTATGATAGAGCTTAAAATAAGCGGAACCACAACCATTCCAAGGGCACGCAAAAATATCACCCCCATCCACGATGTATATTGAACAAGGTTGGGTGAAAAATTTCCGAAAGCAACAGCGAGAATCAGGGCAATCAATATTTGCCAGTGAAGTTTAATTTTCGAAAGCATACATCGGTTTTTAACGGGAAGGACAAATGTAGCAAATTACTTAAATGTGTTTCTTAACATTCCCGATTTCAAAGAAAAGTATTTACTTAGCAGCACAGTACAGGACAACAAAAAAAGTACTACAATACACATCTGAATAAACTTAAAATAAATTGTTAAAATGACTCAAAACAGCAGATTAATAGGTCGTTTGCCCAAAGTCGGCATCCGCCCTGTGATTGACGGAAGAGAACGAGGAGTGAGAGAATCTCTCGAAGTTCAAACTATGAACATGGCTACAGCTGCCGCAAAACTGAT
>Ga0154413_1054_pt2 | contig 12662 bp, 14 predicted proteins | sample RifGroB2_FD_115917 | JGI IMG/M metagenome (GOLD analysis project Ga0154413, IMG submission 115917) | Bacteroidetes bacterium GWB2_41_8 | reverse complement strand
TTGTCCCATTCGCCCAACACATAATCAACCTGTTTTCCCTGCCTGAAATTATCGCCAATACCAATGCGAAGCCGCGCGTAATCCTGACTTCCAATCACCTCGGTGATATTCTTTAGCCCATTATGACCGGCATCGCTGCCTTTGGCCCGAAGACGCAACGATCCCAAAGGCAAAGCCAGATCATCAACAACAACCAAAACATTTTCAATACCGATACTTTCCTTCTGCATCCAGTAATTGACAGCCTTGCCGCTCAAATTCATATAAGTCGCCGGTTTCAGCAAAATAAATGTTCGGCCTTTGAACTTATATTCGGTTTTCCAACCGTAACGCTCATCGCTAAAAACAATATTGGACGCATCTGCAAGAGCGTCCAATACTTTAAATCCTATATTATGCCGGGTATTTTCGTATTCTTTCCCCGGATTTCCAAGTCCTGCAATAAGATATTTCAAGACAAAACTGTTTTAAAATGATTAACCTTTACCACCAGCTTTTGCAGCCCTTGCAGCTCTTGTAATCATGATAGTTACAACCGGAACAGCTTTTGCGTTGAGGAATTCCAGATTTTCTCTCTGAAGTGAACCAACTTTATAGCTCTGGCCAATATCCAAATCATCTACATTGATATTGATTGTATCAGGAAGGTGTTTTACCATTGCTTTTACTTTCAGTGTGCGAAGGTTCAGTTTTAATTTACCCCCGTTACGGATACCTTTTGCAAAACCTTCAACTTTCACCGGAATTTCAACTTTTACCGTTTTGTCGTCAGATGTGCGAAGAAAATCAACATGCAACAACTGCTCTTTTACCGGATGAAATTGACTATCCTGAATAATTGACTGACAAACAGTTCCGTCGATATCCAGATCAACAAGATAAACATTTGGAGTATAAATCAGTGATTTAAATTCTTTTTCCGGAGCATAAAAATGGATAGGTTCTTCACCTCCATAAAGTACTCCAGGTACTAATCCTTCTGCCCGAAGTCTTTTGGTTTCTTTTTTACCAAGCACTTCTCTTTTTGTGGCCTTAATTGAAATCGATTTCATTTTACTTCTTTTTAAAAAATTTAAATTATGGTACTCAGTCCTCCCTTTGCGAATGAAAGGGCAAACAGCATGCATAACATGTGCTTATGGAAAAAGCGGTGCAAATATATACAATTAGCCGTAATACATCGAACTAATTGACTGATTTTTATAAACTCTTTCGATTGCTTCGCCCAAGGCGCTGGCAATTGGAATGTATTTAATTTTAGATGATTCCTGTTTTGCGGGAATTGAGTCGGTAAAATAGACCTCGGCCAAAGCTGATTTTTCGATTCTTTCGTAAGCCGGACCCGACAAAACACCATGCGCAGCGAAGGCCCGCACGCTGTTTGCTCCTTTTTCCATCATTAAGTCGGCAGCTTTTGCGATGGTTCCGGCAGTGTCAATCAAATCATCAACCAATATGATATCTTTCCCTTTAACGTCGCCGATTAAAGTCATGCTGCCAATTACATTTGCTTTAGCCCGCGACTTATGACAGATTACCATATCGGTTCCAAGCATCTTGGAGTAGGTATTTGCACGTTTGGTACCGCCAACATCGGGCGAAGCAACCACCAGATTCTTGAGCCCCATTTTGCTGATAAACGGAATGAAAAGCGAAGAGGCATATAAGTGATCGACAGGGACATTGAAAAATCCCTGAATCTGGTCAGCATGAAGATCCATTGTTATAATGCGGTCGGCACCTGCAGTTGAAAGCAAATCGGCGATCAGTTTGGCGCCAATCGAAACTCTCGGTTTATCCTTTCTATCCTGACGTGCATAGCCAAAATAGGGAATCACAGCAATAATTTTATAAGCCGAAGCTCGTTTTGCTGCATCAATCATGAGCAACAATTCCATCAGATTATCAGCAGGTGGCGGAGTCGATTGGATAATGAAGACATGCGAACCACGAATGGTTTCTTCGTAGCATGGTTCAAACTCGCCATCTGAGAAAATCGGGCAGGAAGTTTTTCCTATTTCAACCCCCAAACCTTCACAAATACGTTTGGTTAAATCCACACTTTTTGTACACGGAAAAATTTTGAGAGGAGCTTTTCTTGACATTACTTCCTATTTAAAATTTGTGTTTTTGGAATTGCGGCAAAGGTAAAAAAATCTTGCTCATATCACTTGAATTTCATTTGCAAGTTAGCCAATAATACTTCAAAGCAACTATTCAGAACCGATAACAACTTGATTATAATCGCAAAACATCAAGTTTTATTGATGTTCTCTATAAATGAAATAATTTCATCCTGCCCGGTTCCGTCAACCGACGAACTGACTAAAACAGGTGGCAATTCTTCCCATATCTTCTTCAATTCCATGGTATAATCGGCCACATTTTTCTTTGCGGCTACTTTCCCAAGCTTATCGGCCTTGGTAAAAATAATGGCGAACGGAATATTGTTTTCGCCCAGCCAGGTTATGAATTCAACATCAATTTGCTGTGGAGTGTGCCTGATGTCGATCAGAACAAACAAACAATAAAGATTTTCGCGGTTCAGAATGTACCTGCTTATAAGTTTTTGGAACTTCTCTTTTACTGAAGTTGCAATTTTGGCATACCCATAACCTGGCAAATCAACTAAATACCAGCTTTCGTCGATGATAAAATGATTGATCAACTGGGTCTTTCCCGGCCTTACCGAAACTTTGGCCAGGCTTTTTTGCCCAACAAGCATATTGATGAGCGAAGATTTACCCACATTCGACCGACCAATAAAAGCGTATTCAGGCCGGTCGGGCGGCGGACATTTTTTCACATCGGTATTGCTGATTAAAAATCTTGCTTGTTTGATCATTTCAGAAATTAAAGTTTATGATTGACCGTTTATATACCTATCTGCCATTCTTCATCAGTCAGTGGTGGTCATTTATTGTCATTCTGTTGTCATTTACTGACAATTGAATGACTACCAAATGACGATTGAATGACGTTTATGGCATTGGGTATTATTACGGATATTCTTATTAAATTTTTATTTGTTGTTGATAAAATACGACTTAGCCGATATACACTTCCAACAATTTTACTGAAGATGAAGCCGGTTTAAGAATCACATTTTCGGTACTTGCAGGAATCAAAATGGTTTCGCCCTTCTGAAACGATTCTGAACCCAATTCGGTTTCAGCTGTCAACTCGCCTTCCAGACATATATATATTACAAACGAATCGAGCTGGCTATAATCTTTCTCTACAATTTGACTGAACTCCAAAATGTTGGTCGTAAAATAATCGCATTTCACCAATTCTACCGATTCATTCGGTTTCGGTTCGTACTGAGTTTTATAGGTGGGGCTCAATGTATAATCGATGGCATCAATTGCCAGTTCAGTATGTAATTCGCGTGGATTGCCCTCACTATCGCGACGATCGTAATCGTAAATTCGGTAAGTTACATCCGAAGTCTGCTGAATTTCGGCCAGCAAAATTCCCTTGCCAATGGCATGAACCCGACCGGCAGGAATGAAAAACACATCACCGGCAGTTACTTCCTCAAAATTCAGAATATCTGTCAACTCGTTATGTTCGAGCTTAAAAAGATATTTATCCTCATCAACCTCCTGATTAAAACCGGATTGCAGCTTTGAACCTGGATCGGCCTGCATCACATACCACATTTCGGTTTTGCCAAATGCATTGTGACGCTTTTTAGACAAGTCGTCGTCGGGGTGAACCTGAATGGACAAATCGTCGTTGGCATCAATAAACTTGATTAACAGCGGAAATTCTACACCGAAAGTTTCAAACACCTGTTCTCCGACCAAGTCGCCCATATAAACCTCAATCAGTTCTTCGAGCGTGTTTCCGGCTAAAAATCCGTTTGAGACTACCGAAACATTTTCTTCAACTCCTGAAAGCTCCCAGCTTTCGCCGCAATTGGGCAAACTGCCGAAATCCTTATTTAAAACTGTTTTTATTTTGTTGCCGCCCCATATTTTATCTTTGTAAATGGGAGTAAACTTCAGAGGATACAATCCGTCCATGCGTTAAGGAATAATTAAGTTTAAAAATTTATGCTTCGAATTGGCTTTTCGGCTTAAAATTCATAATCAACTGCAGCTCTTTCAACAGCATGTTGTCCGATCAGTTCTGCAACTTTCAGATGTTCAGGATGAATACGGTAGGCATCAAGCTGATCGAGCGACTCGAAATGAGTGATCAGGCAAATATCAAACGATTTAGCTGCCAAATCGTAATTAACGCCAACTTCAATGTATTTCAGCTCTTCAATTTTACCCGACAAGCCGAGCAAAGCTTCTTCAATTTTACTAATTTCTATTTGCTTCTGGCTTTCCGAATCGTAATTTTTCAGCTTAAACAGTACAACATGGTTAATCATATCACTAATATTTTTAATATTTTTCAAACGCGAAGTTAACATTTTATACCCCTTGTCACACAACATTTCATTTTGGTAGTGCCAAAACCACGCGCTTCATTATCTTTGGTAAAAAAACTTTTATATGCTTGTAATAGGTATTGCCGGCGGAACCGGCTCTGGAAAAACAACAGTTGTAAAAAAAATAATCGAAAACCTTCCGGCCGGCGAAGTTGCTGTGATATCGCAAGACTCGTACTACAAGGACAACAGTCACCTGCCATTGGAAGAAAGACAGAAAATCAATTTCGATCACCCGGCCTCTATCGAATTCGAACTTTTGGTCGAACATATTAAACAGCTAAAAGAGGGCAAAACGGTTAATGAACCCATTTATTCGTACCTCACTTGTGTTCGCTCTGAAGAAACCCGCGAGATAAGCCCAAAATCGGTAATTATTATTGAAGGGATTCTGGTACTTTTTCCTGCCATACTTCGCGAACAAATGGGCTTAAAAGTGTTTGTCGATTGCGACTCGGATGTTAGGTTATCACGTGTTATTCAGCGCGATATCATTGAGCGTGGCCGCGATGTACAAATGGTGCTCGACCGTTATGCAAAAACAGTGCGTCCGAGCCATATTCAGTTTATTGAGCCAACCAAACAATTTGCCGATATTATTGTGCCTGAAGGCGGGAACAATTTAGTAGCAATCAACATTTTAACGAATTTTATCCAACAAAACCTGAAATAAAATGTTTGATACCATCTCTTCTGAAGACATCTTGTTTATCGATATCGAAACAGTTCCGCAACATCCGGATTTCAATGAACTTCCGGAGCATTTTCAACATCTGTGGGACAAAAAATCGAGCTATTTCAGGAATGAAGACCAGCTTGCTGCCGACGTTTATGAAAGAGCCGGAATTTATGCTGAATTCGGGAGAATAATTTGTATTTCGGCGGGAGCCATCATTCAAAGAAGTGGTGAGCGGTTTTACAAGGTGAAGTCTTATCATGATACCGATGAGAAGAGATTGCTATCCGAGTTCAATAATATGCTCGAAAAATTCACTTCCAACCCCGGAAAAAAACTTTGCGCACACAATGGGCAAGAGTTCGATTATCCATACATCTCAAGGCGCACCTTAATTAACGGTCTGAAAATACCGAGAATTCTGGATATTTCAGGAGCAAAGCCCTGGGAAATAAAAGATCGCCTGCTGGATACTCTTCAATTATGGAAGTTTGGCGATTATAAAAATTACACATCGCTCGATTTGCTTTGTGCAGTTTTTAATATTCCTACCCCAAAAGATGATATCGATGGAAGTCAGGTAGCAAAAGTTTATTACACGGAAGGCAATCTCGACCGGATTATTCATTACTGCGAAAAAGACACGCTGGCTCTTGCCAACTTGTTTTTACGTTACAAAGGAGAACCAATTATCCCCATTGAAAATATGCTGGTTGTTTAATTCTTTCATGAATATGAAAAAGCTCTCTTTAATATTTGTGTTATTTTTCCTCGGGTATAGTGCATCAGCCCAATTTCCGGTTGACAGTTTATTGCGACTTTGTGTAAATGCCCCCGATAAGAAAAAAACAGAATTATACCTGGAACTTTCGTTTCATCTGAAAAATGATTCAGCAAAAAGTAATGCTTACTCCAAAATGGCTTATCAGCTCGCGGTAAAAAACAATCAGATTCCGCTTCAGGCCAAAGCACTGTATTATTTAGGCGAAAGCTTTTTCAATTCTACTGATTATCAATGGGCAATACCTGAATACCTAAGAGCTCTTTCGGTTTATTCTCTGATTAAGGACACCGTTAATATAGTGGATTGCCACAAAGCAATTGGATTGTGCTATTATAATATGGATCAAGGAGATAAAGCAATTCAGCAATTTATTGAAGGGATGAAACTGTGTGAAAATGACACAAAGAATACGGCAAAATTGCTTTCGAATATCGCCATGACACACAACCGAATGCGCAACATAAATGATGCGATCTCTAATTATCGCAAAGCATTATCACTAAACGCATCAATTAATAACCAAGCAGGTATGGCCGTAAATTACAACGGGCTGGGTGAAATTTACAAAACCATCAACCGTCCGGACTCTGCCCTTATTAATTACACGAAAGCTAAAAACTTAAACAAAAGAACTGAATTTCAAGCAGTTATACTCTCAAACATGGCTGGAATTTATATCAATTATGCTGATAGTATGAATAAAGCGGTTGAGTGTTTTAAACAATCGTGGTCCATGTTTAATCAATTGGGATTGAATCAATATGAAGCTGAATTCAAGCAGGGAATTGGGATTATCTTGTTCAAACAAGGTAAATACAAACCGGCAATTGAGGCATTTGAACAGAGCATTGAACTGAATGATAAATTCAACAGAGGATACAAAATAAAAACAACCTGCCACAATTTAATATCAAAAGCTTATGAAAGAACCGGCGACTATGCGACTGCCTTAAAACACATAAAACTATATATCCAATACTCTGACAGTCTGGCTCAAAAAGAAAAATACGAACAAATAGCAACTCTTGAAAAGCAATACGAAACAGAGAAAAAAGAGAATGAAATAGCTCGCTTGCAGGCAGAGCAGGAATTAACACTTGTGCAGCTCCGGCAAAATAAACAGCTGAAGCAACTTGGCATGGCCTCTATCCTACTCCTGTTGCTACTCGTATTTTTTGTCTATATGAAGTATCTAGACAAAATTAAATCGAACCGATTGCTGAAGGAGAAAAACCAATTAATAGAACAAAGTGAACAGGAATTGCGGCTATTGAATGCTTCGAAAAACAAATTTTTCTCGATTATTGCCCACGATTTAAAGAATCCGTTACACTCTATTCTGGGATATTCGTCGCTGCTAAACGAGCGGTACGATTTATTTACTGAAAACGAGCGCCGCAAATTTGCCGGAGATATCCATCATTCTACCAATAATATCTTCCGCCTGCTTCAAAACCTGCTTGAATGGTCGAAGGCACAAACCGGAAGACTAAACTTTTCACCTGCCGTAGTTGAATACCAACAAATACTCGACAACTCCCTGAGTATCCTGCAATCACTTGCCAATCAGAAAAAAATAGAAATCAAAGTCGAAAATGATCCCGAATTAGAAATTTATGCTGATCCGTTAATGATTGAAACTGTATTGAGAAACCTAATTAACAATGCAATAAAGTTCACTCCTGAAGGTGGACAAATTGAAGTTTCAGCCAAAAGAGAGAATGGACAGGTATTGGTATCGGTAAGCGATAGCGGAATAGGAATTACTGAAGAGGATACAAAAAACCTGTTTCGGATCGACTCAAAAGTCAAACGAAAAGGAACCAACAATGAAGATGGTTCAGGTCTGGGATTAATTCTATGCCGTGAATTTGTGGACAAGCACGATGGCAAAATCTGGGTTGAAAGTACACTGGGAAAAGGTAGCGCATTCATTTTCAGCATTCCAGCGAAAGCAATTGCCTGAAAATGAATACACCTGTAGTCATCGCCAATCAATGACTACCTGAAAATTTGCTAAGTACTTCGCCTTCAACTTCGTACTTGGGACTTTGAACTTTTTACCCCACCAGCATCTGACCTGCAATTAATTCCGCTTTTTCAGCCGAAACCAATTTCTCAACCAGTTTTAGTGCAAATTTAATCGCGGCACCGGGGCCCCGGCCTGTAATTACATTGCCTGATTCGGCAACCGGGCTATTCAAAATATCTGCCCCTTTCAGGAATTTTTCGAAACCCGGATAACACACGGCCTGTTTGCCTTTCAATATCCCAAGATTTCCGTAAACAAGCGGCGCTGCGCAAATCGCTGCCAGCGGTTTGTTTTCATTACTGAACTTTATAATCTGCGCCTTCAATCCCTCATGGGCATCAAGGTTTGCCGCCCCCGGCATTCCACCCGGAAGAACAATCATTGTTACACCATTGTAATCAATGTCTTCGAACAGTTTATCGGCCAAAACTTTAAGTTGATGAGCTCCAGTAACTTCAAGTTTTCCGGTAACTGATGCAACAACAACTTCAATGTCAGCTCGGCGCAAAACATCGATAATCGCGATGGCTTCAATCTCTTCAAAGCCATCGGCCAAATGAACTGCAATCTTTTGTGTCATGGTGATCTTTTTTTCTCAAAGGTAAATCATACCGCAATCAATTCAAACTTCCGGGAAATACATGGACAGCAATAAATCCAAAAATACCACTGACAGCCACTATTCCCAAATCGGCCAGGTGATTTTTCAGTTTCGCTTTTCGCCTGTAAAGCCAAATGAAATGAAATGCCACCAGCACGAAATTGAATAATACCCAATTCCATCCTTTCGATGGCACAAAATAAAACCGGATAAATTTACTGTCATCGCTGGTCATCGAAACCAGAGCCGGAAATAGCGATGCGAATATCTTGCCTTCGGTCTGTTCTTCTTTTAGTTTCCAGGTTTCGGAGTAAGTATTTATTACATGATAACCGGAGCTCAGTGCAATGGCTTTTATGTGATCTTTGGCCTCAATAACAACGGTATAATTAAACAAATCTCCATAAATTTTCAGATCACAGTTTGAAGCTTCAAATCCATCAACTGGCCATTTTATAAATTGATAGTCGCCCTGCGTCAGGATATAAATTTCATTTTTGTCTGAAAATAAGTAAGCGTAAAAATCTTTGTTTTTAAAATCAACACAACTGATATACTTGAATTTCAACCCTTCAGGAACATTTATTGTCTTCACATACGGCTTGCCTTTGATCATTTTCAGATGAAAAAGCTGATCTTTCGCGTCAACGATCAGGTAGCCTTCATCGACTGATTTTCGCGGAGTTGCCAATCCGGAAATCGTTTTCGCCGGAAAAGAAAAACCATACTGAAACAAGGTTGCTGAAAACAACTGGCTTTTTTCTTCCAAAACCATGTTGGTGGCAGCATCAATAAATTCAATCCTCCAGGTAATCCTGAAAAAATCGTCGGGCAAATCAAGCATTGAACGTCCAGATTGGGATTCAAACAATGGATAAAGTGCAGGTGCAGGTGCGTCGATCTCGTTGGCCTTCAGGCGGAAAAATGACTTTTCTCTTGCTATATCGCGCATATCGAGCTTAACACCGTTGACAGAGTCAGGCATAGTACCAGAAGCTAGAAGTTGCTTTAGAAACATCATCGGGAGTTTCTGTTCATACTCCTCGCGTGTATATTGTTGTCCTTTAGTGTCTTCCCATGTTTTTTCGCTGATTCGGTGGATCATAAAATCGTCGTTGATGCAACTGTACAGAATAAATGGCTTCCTGACAGGTTTTTCGAAGGCCATCCAATACAATCTGGGAAGAATAATTGCCAATGTAAGGATGGCAATAAACACGAGTAAATATCTGCTGACTTTTTCCACTTTACATTTCCCCCTTTCTGAACCGATACGCTGAAAACAAAAGCGCAATACTTAGAATAGCAGTCAGAACAAATAATCCTGAATTTGCAGGGCTATAAGCTGAGGTTACTGCCGGGACAAAAAAGATGGTCAGGAAAAACCCGCCGACCAACGAATAATAAAACCGGAACATCCAGTGCGGCTCTAAAATAATGAGCGCACCCAAAAAGTAAGCCGAAAACCCGGCCAGCACCCAGGGCAAAATGGTAATCAGGCTATAGATCACCATCTGAACCGGAAAATAAATCAGGCAAAACCCTGAAAATAACCCGAAGATAATTACGAACGAAAGCAGCAAACTGACCGCCCCAAAAGTATGCATCATCAACAATACCTTGTTTTCGCCCAACGGAAGGTGAAACGAAAGCTTGATCCGTTTATTGACCGTTTCAGGAAAATACTGGGCAATGGCAATGATCAGCCCTCCTGCGAGGGAGACATATTTTAACGGACTAAAAAACTGATTCCCCAGGAACAGAATACTGTTCCAGATATTTTTGCCCCCTGAAAATGCAAAATCATGTTTCACTGTGAGCAACAGATAGCCGACACCAAGAATTCCGAGCAAAGTGTACCCGACAAGGAACCACCTGATTTTTAGCCATTCTTTATAAACAACCAATTTCCACATCATCTAATATTTTCCGGTTAAACCAATAAATGCATCTTCAAGCACCATTTTCACCTGGGCAAAATTACTGGCTTTGATATTATTGTCATCCAAATATTTCTTCACAATACTTTCAGATGAGTAAGTATATAACTCAACCTTGTTTTTCATTTTATCGAGATTTACCACAAACGACGCATTTTTCATGTCCGCTTTGTCATTTTCAAGTTCAAAATCGAAACGCTTAAAACTATCCATAAATTGGAACACTGAAGCTTGCGCCAAAACTCCTTTATAATCTATAATCAGCAGATCATCAATCAGGCGCTCCATATCCTGAACGATGTGCGAGGTGGTAAAAATGGTTTTGTTTTCGGATTTGGCATATTCGCGCAGGTAGTCGATAAACAAACGGCGGTACCCCGGATCGAGCCCCATCGAAAAATCGTCGAGAATCAAAAGGTCGGGATCCTGCGCCAGAATAAGTCCCAAAGCTACCTGCGAACGCTGGCCGCACGACATGGTCGAGATTTTTTGCGTATGTGTGACATCCAGCTTCGACATAAGCTCCCAAAAGGGGGCAGGTTTCCAGTTCGGGTAAAATCCCGAATAAAATCGCTCTATCTGCCTGATATTCATAAACGAATATTGAATGTGCCCTTCAATTAAGAATCCGATCCTGGATTTGGTTTGCGGACTCAAATGCTGCGTATTTTCGCCGAAAATGAGACATTCGCCACTCCGGGGCTGCAGAAAACCGTTCAGAATATTGATAGTGGTAGTTTTGCCCGTTCCATTTTTGCCCAACAATCCGAGAATGCTTCCCTTGCTGACCTGAAAATTCAGGTTTTCGAAAACTTTTTTCTTTCCGTAGTAATGTGTCAGGTTATTGCATTCAATCACATTGTTCATGCTGTCGAATTAAAAGATGAAACCAGTGCTAAAACCGAAAATGGTTCTGGTCAGCCCACTTTCAGAATAAAACCAGTCCAAATTTGCATCTATGAAATATTTATCGAATCCTTTTTTCATTGGGACCTGGTAGGCCAATGAAATTCCGGGCGAAAGATAGTCTTCTGTCAGGTAAATAAATTCGGGCCGGAAGATTTTCTTCACCAAAAAATTCTCATCTGATATTTTCTGGTCGCCATCAAGGTTTAACTGATAATTGAGTTTCATTTCAGCCGAAAAACTTGCCGCCGGAAGTGGGAACAATTTCAGGTAAGAGGCGGCAAACTTCAGGTTTGAGTAGTCCTGCACATTGTCGGGCAAATAATATTTTTCAGCAAATGCCGAATATTTCAAACCTGCGTTCAACAACGATTTCATCAGTTTATTTTCATCCTTCACCATCAACTGATAGTTCAATTCGGCGTTGGTTCGCAAAGAATAATACTTTTGCTCTTCGCCATAAGTGATCCAATGCTCCAGATCGGTTGCGTTGACTTTCTCTAATCGCTGAATAAATTCTGTTCCGCGCCGGGCTACAATTTGCAGCGAAGCTTTCAACTGATGAACTTTTCCTTCTCTGTCAATCGAAATAACATCGGTCAGATCACAGTCAATTCCGTCGAGGCGCGAGTCGTTTTTGGTGGCTGCCCAGGTTGCAGCATTTCCTCGTCTGCCATCGTCGATGGTTTGAAACGAGTAGCAATAATTTGAATGCAGCAGATTAGAAAAACTGGCTGACTTGTATTCTGCCTGCAATCCGCCACCAAACTGGTGCTGCCGGTACAAACGATAAAAAGAAGTTGACACATGAGAATTGAAAACACCAAGTGCATAACTCTGGAACATCGCATACAGCCTATTTTCTTCGACCACCGAAATGTCAATGTCTTCGTTGTAATATCCATAAGCGAGGTTTGCCCCAAGCTTAAAATGATTTGTTTTAAAGAGCAATCCGGGTGAAATACTGGTTTGCAGTACTTTGTTTTCAGGCCGGGGATCGCGGTTTTGCGAAGCTACACCAACTTTATAGTCAAAACTCAAACCCCAATCGAGCCGGCTACTTAACGGCGATGAGATGATTGCAGCAAGCTTAAAGAATTCCCGGTCGTAGGTATCATTCCCAATTGTGTCAGTCAATAAATACGGATAATTCATTGCAGGATCGTTGGTATTGCTGAAATTCAGTTCCCTTTCGTAGCTTTTGCTGTAACCGAACGAACCGAACAAATATATTTTGTTGATCTTCCTATAACTCTGCGAGCTGAAATCGAAAGAT
>Ga0154413_1157_pt2 | contig 12666 bp, 8 predicted proteins | sample RifGroB2_FD_115917 | JGI IMG/M metagenome (GOLD analysis project Ga0154413, IMG submission 115917) | Bacteroidetes bacterium GWB2_41_8 | reverse complement strand
CAAAATGGGCCGGAAAGCGTTTGCCAACCGAAGCCGAATGGGAATACGCAGCACGGGGTGGAAAACCAAATTCCATTTATCCTTGGGGAAATCAACCCATCGATCAGGGAGAACTGAAAGCAAATAGCTGGCAGGGACATTTCCCGAATGAAAATACAAAGAGGGATAAATACGACAGAACTGCGCCTGTAATGCTGTTTCCTCCAAACGGGTTTGGACTTTACGATGTGGCCGGAAACGTTTGGGAGTGGTGCAGCGATTGGTATCGTGCTGATTATTATTCGTCGTGTGCTAGGCAAGGAATAATTACCAATCCACAAGGGCCTGCTGATTCTTTCGATGCCGATGAGCCTTATGCTTTGAAACGGGTTGTACGCGGAGGTTCATTTTTGTGTACCGATAAGTATTGTTCCGGATTTAGAGTGGCTGCCCGGATGAAAACCAGTTGGGATACCAGTTTGGAACATACCGGATTTCGATGTGTAGTTTCTGCTAAGTGAAGAAAATAGTATCTCAACACCCATTTCTGCGGTTCCTTGGAATGGGTGATTTTGAAATAAATCGGGCTATATTTGCTGCTTAAATTCTAACTGTTTTTTTACTTGAAAGAGGGTCAGGAATACTTGGGAGCACTGAAACTTGGCAGCGAAAAAGCTTTCAGGGAAATAATGGATTGTTGGTACAAACGACTTTTTAATTTTGCCAACGGGTACCTTAATAATCAGGAAAATACAAAAGAAGTGCTTCAGGATGTTTTCCTTAAATTGTGGGATAACCGCCAGCAACTTGCAGAGAATACCGTTCTGAACGCCTATTTATTTACTTTGACAAGAAATCGCTGTATTGACCTCATCCGGCGGGAGCGTTTGGTTATTCAATTCAAAAACGACAAACAGGAAGAATATTTACGATTAAGCGAAAACTTCGATGCTTTGTCGGATCCAATCCTTGACAATATTTTTGAGCGGGAAGTTCAAAATGAAGTAAATCGCGTGGTTACTTCATTGCCCGAACAATGCCGGAAAGTATTTATTTTAAGCCGTTCGAATGGACTGAAGAACAAGGAGATAAGCACGATGCTGAATCTCTCCGAAAAAACAGTTGAAAGTCATCTCACCAAAGCGCTGAAAACTATCAGGCGGGTGCTCGAACAAAAATTCCCCGGGTCATTAAATCTCATCTTTATTTTAGGACAAAAAATCAGGTTCTTCAAAAACATTCCTGATGCCCAAAACTAAAGCTCTGCAACGCCTTGTAAGGGTAAAATGAAGCAAGCATTTTTAGGTGCAGAGCACCGAAATATAGGCGCATGTTATTTGTAGTATTCCGGTGCGCTGCACCTTACCAGTGTTTATACACTTTTTACTACAAATATTTTGCGGCTCTGCCGCTTTCCGATAGCTAACGAATTACCGGCAACAGATTTTCTCTATCCTTATCGATTTTGTCTAAAATTTTCCTGTTTTACATTACTGAATGTCAATTCATTGTAACGAATGTAAATTAATCCTTAAAAAAAGATCAATTCTGACTAAGGGTAAATCGTATCCAGTTCGTTTTAAAATCACAACACTTAAAATATGACGGAAGAAATTTTATACAAGTACATTTCAGAACAGGCCAATGCCGAAGAAACCACTTTGGTGAAGCAATGGGTTGGCAGTTCGGAAGACCGCAAGCAGGAATTAACCAGATTAAAGAATAGTTGGATTCTTTCGGGTTTGGACAATGAAATTGACCCGAAGTTGAAAGCTTCTGAAATTGAACGGATATGGAGTATCATCAAGAAAATGAATGTTGATGTAAAGCGTAAAAGTTTGCGTTTGCAGTTTCTGAAATATGCGGCAGCCATTGTGCTCATCGTTGGAATTTCAGGAACAATCGGTTTTTTTGTTTCAACATCAGTTTCGAATTCAAATACAAAATTTACTGAAATCAGTGTTCCGAAAGGCGAACGTTCAACTGTGATTCTTCCCGATGGTTCAACGGTTTTTATAAACAGCAATTCGCAACTGAAATTTGCTTCTTCTTTTAATTCAGGAAAACGAAAAGTTATGCTGTCAGGTGAAGCATATTTCAATGTTGCCCACGATAAATCGCATCCGTTTATAGTTGAAACATCGTCGTTGCAAATTGAAGTGCTGGGCACAAAATTCAACATAAGCAGTTACCCGAACGACCAGCTAAGTACCACTTTTCTGGAAAGCGGAAGCGTGAAAATCAGCAGCGCCGCTTCCGGGAATGTCATTCTCAATCCAAATGAAGCATTTGTGTTCAATAAATTCTCGCAAAAGTCGGAGAAAATAATGATGAATGACAAGCGGCTAATGGATTGGACAAAAGGTGTGATGACCATCAACGGGGAAACAATTGGCGAACTTGCAAAAAAGATTGAGCGCCGGTTTAATGTTACCATCACATTTATGGACGACGCGGTTAAAGAACACGTTTATACCGGATCGATTAAAGACGAAGATTTAAATACTGTTCTGGAAGCAATAAAATTTGCTTCGTCGATAGAATACGAGCGCAAGGGAAACCAGATTGTTCTTTCAAGCTCGGAGTAAAAAAATACCGGAAAATGATTGCAGCATTTCCCGGTTTTCAGAAGTTAATCAATTATCGTGCCTGGTGATTTGCCGTCGGTAGGCACAATTTTTAACCACCAAAATGTTTTCAAATTTATGAAAAAAAAACGAAAAAAGGATTATCCTGATTATATCAGGCGGATCAGAAAGGGATTGTTAATTATGAAATTATCTCTGTTGTTAATGGTTTTTGGAGTACTTCAAAGTGCAGCATCTGTTTATTCGCAAACATGGCGCATCAGTTTGAACGAAAAAGAAATGTCGATCAGGGAAGTGCTCAAGCAAATTGAAGACAAAAGCGAATTCCGGTTTTTTTACGAGGAAAAGAGACTTAATGTCGATGAAAAAGTTGTAATCGATCTCAAAAACAACACTATTGAGGAGGCTTTAGCTAAATTATTCAACAGTCAAAACATAGATTACAAAATACTTGACAATAATTTCATCGTATTAAAGCCCATCGGTGAATCCGGTAAATCTTCGTTAGAGTTGTTCCAGCAGCAGCAAAAATCAGTCTCCGGAAAGGTAACCGATTCGTCGGGATCACCCTTGCCCGGTGTTTCAATACTGATAAAAGGAACAGCAACCGGAACGATTACCAATTCAGATGGAGACTATTCGTTTCAGAATATTCCGGAGAATACTACTTTGCAATTTTCGTTTATCGGAATGAAAATTCAGGAAGTATCGGTTGGAACGAAAACAAAAATCGATGTTTCGCTTGAAGATGAAAATTTCGGTATCGACGAAGTGGTGGTAATCGGATACGGAACCACGCAGAAGAAAAACCTCATCGGCGCGGTCGATCAGATCAATGCGGGAGTTTTGGAAGACCGTCCGGTTAGTAATACAGTTCAGGCGCTTCAGGGTGCTTCGGCCAACCTGGTTATTCAGCAACGAAGCATGAACCCGAACGACAACAGCATGAACATCAACATTCGTGGTATCAGCACGATGAATAACAACGATCCGCTTGTTGTTATTGATGGGTTGATTGCTGAAATGGAAAGCCTGAACAAGATAAATCCTTCCGACATTGATAATATTTCGGTACTGAAAGATGCAGGAAGTGCTGCAATTTACGGTTCACGCTCTTCAAACGGTGTTATTCTTGTTACCACAAAGAAAGGATCGAAAAACAATAAACCTGTTATCCGCCTCAATACAATGGCAGGTATTCAAGATCCAAAACTGTTGTACGCTCCGGTAAAAGGATACGAAAATGCCTTGCTTAAAAACCAGGCATTAATTAACGGAGGTTCTTCTCCAATTTTTTCACCACAGCAAATCAGAGATTTACAGGCAAATGGTGATGGAGAATGGTTCCTGGACGGTATCCTGCAAAAGGGACTTCAGCAAAACTACAGTGCCAGCATGAGCGGTGGAAACGAAAACTCAACCTACATGATCTCTGCCGGTTACTATAATCAGGAGAGCAATTTTGTTGGTAATTATGGCGCCGAACGTTTCAATTTCCGCACAAACCTGGTAAACGAATACGGAAAACTGAAGGTGAGCGCACTTATGGCATACAGCCGCTCCATTCAAAATGCGCCGAATTCAAACGCCGGAACTTTGATTGTTGACGGCGGACGTATTCCTAATTATTTCAATTATAAGATGAAGGCCGAAAATGGTCATTATCTGACGAATGATGTGCTTTCAGAATTTAACCCGCTTGGAATGCTCGAAGCTGGCGGATATCAGAAAAAAGATGACGACAACTTTAACGGAAGTCTTAATCTGGAATTGGAATTGCTGAAAGGTTTGACTGCCAAAGGTTTGGTTGGGCTGGATTTAAGCGCCAATCACCGGTTTATCCGCAGCCTGGAAGTTCCGTTCTATGCCAGCGAAACTGCTACCGTTCCCAGTTCATTTGCCAACAGTTCAAGAAATACTGAAGATTATAACGAGAAAAAGTATATCCTGAATACCCAATTCCTGTTGAATTACGACCGTACTTTTAATTCGGCCCACAATGTTTCAGGAATGCTTGGTGTTTCAAACGAATCATATACAAGGCAGGCAAACGAGATCAAAAAGAAATATACCGACAGGGATTTAGGACTTCCTGAATCGGATACAGAACTTGATCCGACCAGTTACAATACTCCGGCACAAACGCAGGAAAGAAGTATTTCTTCATTATTCGGTCGTGCAGGGTACAATTACATGGGCAAATATTACGGTGAAGTTAGTTTCAGATATGATGGTTCATCAAAATTTGCAAAAGACTATCGCTGGGGATTTTTCCCTTCTTTATCTGCCGGCTGGAGATTGTCGGAAGAAAAGTTTATGGAGAACTACAAGGAAAAAGTTGGCGACCTGAAAATCAGGGGATCGTATGGAGTATTGGGTAACCAGAATGTGGATGATTACTCGTATTTTACCACTTACAGCGTTTACACCAATTCGTATGGATTCAATAACGAAACCGTATCAGGTACCGGATTCAGTTTCGGAAACAGTGAACTTCAATGGGAACAATCAGCCAATTTCAACATCGGAGTTGATGCTGTTTTCATGGAAAGCAAACTATACGCTTCTTTGGATTACTTCAATAAAATCACTACAAATATTTTGCTGACTCCGGTTGTGCCAACTGTTTTTGGAGGTGCTGTTGCCAAAGAAAATGCTGGTGAAATGAAAAACCAGGGATGGGAAGCCACCATTGGATACCGTGCCAAAACTGGCGCGTTCAAACACAATCTAAGCTTCAACATTGCGGATTCAAAAAATGAAGTGATTAATTTCGGAGGAAACGAGCGGATTGACCCAAGTGACCAAATGTCGAAAATCATCCGTGAAGGCAATCCCTTTGGTTCGTATTTCGGGTTCAAGACCGATGGTTATTTCAATAACTATGAAGAAATTGCAAACAGTGCCTTGCCTGTTGGCGCCACAGTACAACCCGGCGATGTGAAATACCAGGACTATTTTGAAGATGGCGTAATTGATGAGAAAGACCGCCAGATTTTAGGCAATGCTTTCCCCCGTTATACTTTTGGATTGAATTATAACCTTGAATGGAAAGGTTTCGATCTCGGATTATTAATTCAGGGAGTTGGAAAACGCGACATGTTTTTACGCGGCGAATTGGTTGAGCCTTTTCACTCGAACTATTCTTATGTGATATATACACACCAGCTCGACTACTGGACTCCGACCAATCTGGACGCCAGATGGCCGAGGTTGTCGTCTCCCGGATCGGCTTCCAACACCAACAACTATCAAAAGAGCTCTGATGTTTATATTTTCAATGCAGCATACCTTCGCCTGAAAAATATTCAGATCGGCTACACTTTGCCAACTCAGCTCACCTCTCAGGTTGGAATTAAAAAATTACGTGTCAATGTGAATGCCCAAAACTTATTTACACTTTCCAATGTATCGTTTATCGATCCCGAATCATCTGAATTCGGAAATGACATGGGTGGCGTAGCTGGTACAGGCGCAAACAGCGGACGTAATTACCCAACGCTGAAATACTACGGATTTGGTTTAGACTTGGAATTTTAATACGAATGATGATGAAAAAGAAATTCTTAACATATAGCGCAGGTATTGCAGGTGCGATCCTTGTTTTATTTACCTCATGTAATCCGCTGGACCTGGCGCCAACAAACAAATTTACCGAGGAAAACTACTGGACTTCTCCCGAAAAAGCCAACATGGTTTTAAATATGGCTTACAGTCAGATGACCAGCAACGATTACTTCTTCAGTACTGAAGCCCTTTCGGACAATATGTACGAAGGTCGTGGTTCGAGCAGCGAAAAGGCGATTTCTTCCGGTCAGGCTGATGCATCGAACGGACGTTTTGCGAACGAATGGAAAAATTGCTACGAAGGAATCAAAACCTGTCACACTTTTCTTGAAAATGTTGACCGGATTCCGGTAATGGATGAGCAGCTGAAAAACAGAATGAAGGCAGAAGCACGCTTTATCCGTGCCTTTTTATTCTTCAGACTAACCACCTGGTACGGCGATGTTCCGTTGTTCGAAAAAGACCTGACTTTGTCGGAGTCGAAAACAATCGCAAGAACTCCGCAGGCCGAAGTATTGACTTTTGTGCGCAACGAACTCGATGCAATTCTCGAATTCCTGCCCACCAAAGAAGAGTATTCAGACGATGACAAGGGAAGAATTACTTCAGGAGCTGTTATTGCTTTTAAAGCCAGAACCTACCTTTACAGCAACGACTGGGCAAATGTGGTTACCAACTGCGAAAAACTGATTAACTCAACCGAGTTTGGAACTTACTCGCTGTTTTCGTCTTACGAAGGAATTTTCCTTCCTGAAAACGAATACAACAGCGAAGTTATTCTCGATTTGGCTTATGTACCATCGTTGCGCACCTGGGGAAATTTTTACGATTATGCACCACTTTCGGTAGGCGCACGCGTAAATTCACTTTCACCGACACAGGAACTGGTGAACGATTACATTACACTGAACGGGAAAACCATCACTGCCGCCGGATCAGGTTACAGCGAAACCGACCCGTATAAAAACCGCGATCCAAGACTTTCGGCCACAGTAGTTTATCACAATTATTCATGGAAAAAGGCCGATGGTTCAACTCAAACTATTTATATAAAACCAGGAACTGCTCCAAACGAATCAGCTGCTGTTGACGAGTATAAGGGACAGGGAACAAACTCTACTTCAACTGGTTACTACATGCGGAAATACTATGATCCAACAGCATTGGCAAGCATGACTTCAGGATTAAACCTGATTTTAATCCGCTATGCCGATGTGTTGCTGATGTATGCCGAAGCCAAAAATGAGCTGAATCAAATGGACGAAACGATCTGGAACAAAACCATCAAAGCGCTGCGCGTACGTGCCGGTTTTACCGATCCTGAAGCTTTGGTTTTCACCGCTGGTGCAACCAAACAACAATTGCAGGATATCATCCGTCGCGAACGTCGTTGCGAACTGGCTTCTGAAGGGCTGCGGATTCACGATCTCCGTCGCTGGAAAACTGCTGAAGTTTTGCTCAATACTTATCCTCACGGAGCACAGTATGGCGATGCCGCAACCGACAACGGATACATCAGGCTCGACAAAAGGAATTTCAACAAAGACCGCGATTATTTGTGGGCAGTGCCACAGTCGGAGAAAGATATCAATCCGAACTTAGGGCAAAACGCCGGTTATTAATTGAGAATCAGGTAAAACAGAGTTATAAATACTGAATTAAAAAAATATAAACATAAAGTGATATGAAATCAATATTAGTAAAACTGACCATATTGGCATCTTTTCTGGTTGCATTTGCCGGATGTAATGAAGATGACGAATTGAAAGATACCAAAGTAACAGCTGTAAAAATGCTTTACGAACCATCGAACGGAAAATCTGTCGTGTTGCAGAGTTCTGCTTCAGCAACAGTATATTTTGAATGGGAACCAGCCAAAGCCGAAGACAGCGGCATGGTTTTATACGAAGTTGCTTTCGACAAAGAAGGTGGCGATTTTTCAAGCCCGATTTACCGAATGGCTTCAGACAACAACGGTGGCTACAACCATGCAACCATTTCGCACAAGCAACTCAACAAAATTGCCGGAATGGCTGGTGTTGAATCGGCTGCAACCGGAAAACTCATTTGGACAGTATTCTCATCAAAAGGAATTAACGATGTGGCGGCTGCTGAAACAAGAGTAATTGAAATTACGCGTCTTGCCGGTTTTGCCGATGTACCTGTTGATGTTTATGTAACAGGTGAAGCTTCTGAAGGCGGAACCGATCTTTCGAAAGCAAGCATCATGAAATCTATTGCTGCCGGCGAATTTGAAGTTTATACCAAACTAACCGCTGGAAAATCATACAATTTCACCGACGCGAAAGTGGGCACTCCTCGCAAATTCTATTCTGAAAATGGATTGCTGAAAGAAGGTACTACCAACAGCACAGTTGCAAAAACTGGTGTTTACCGCATCAAACTCGACTTTAACGTCGGATCAACTGTTTATACTGAAGTGACAGATATGCAATTGTTCTTCTGTCCAACAAATTCGTTCCTGTTCTCGTTGCCTTATCTGGCAAATGGCGAGTGGAAAGCTACAAGCAAACCAATTACTTTCAAACAAGAAGGTTGGGGACGTGACGAACGTTACAAAATCAAAATGACAACCATTAACAGCGCGGGCGAAACTGTTGAAGAATGGTGGGGAACTCCAAACACCGACAGCCGTCCAAACAGTTCAAGTCCGGCTTCGTATTATTACCTGTATCCGGTTGACAACAGCCAGTGGAATGGTAAATTCAAATTTGCCGGTGAAATGGATATGGCTTTGGTTGACATGTCTGTTTTATTGCAGGCCGAAAATCCTTATACACACTCAATTGTTAAAGTAGGCAACCAATAAACCGATTATACCATCTTGAAAAGGCGGGTATTTCGGTGCCTGCCTTTTTTTAATTTATCAGAATTAAACATCCGTTATGAGCAAATATTTTCTATTATTTTTTCTGGCTCCGTTCCTGTTTCAGGCTTGCAGCAAAAACGACGAACCTGTTAATACTGGCGATGAAGAATATACCATCAACTGGAACGCGGCCGCCGACAGCAGCAGTAATGCATTCGTAATGTCGTACTGGAATGGTGCCGACAGTTATTTCAACTATAACAACAGCGGACTGAAAGACTTTCATTACTGGCCACAGGCACATGCGCTGGATGTAGTAATTGATGCATATTTGCGCACCAACGATAATTTTTACAAAACAACCATGAATCAATGGTACGATGGTGTAAAAAAGAAAAACGGCAACACATTCCTGAACGAATACTACGACGATATGGAATGGAATGCCCTGGCAATGCTTCGGGCGTACAATGCCACGCAGGATGCAAAGTTTAAAACCAGCGCCATTGACGTTTGGAAAGACATTCAAACCGGATGGAACAGCAATGCGGGTGGCGGAATTTCATGGAAAAAGGATCAGCCTTACAGCAAAAATGCCTGTTCGAACGGTCCGGCCAGCATCCTGGCTGCACGCTTGTTTCAGCAGTTTGGCGATGTAAAAGACAAAGAATGGGCTTTGAAGATCTACGACTGGGAGAAAGAATATTTGTTCAACCCGGCCAACGGAGCTGTTTACGACAACATCGACAGCCGGACAGGAGACATCCAAAAATCGTGGATTTTTACCTACAATCAGGGAACTTTTCTGGGCTCTGCACTAGAACTGTACAATATTACCAAAGAAAGAGGCTATCTGAACGATGCCATAAAAGCAGCTGATTACACCCTTAATAGTTTGGTTGACAGCAATACACGTTTGCTTAAAAGTGAAGGAAATGGCGATGGCGGGTTATTTAAAGGCATTTTCATTCGCTACTTTGCTCAATTGATTTTGTGTCCTGATCTGGATGCATCGACAAAGAAGCGCTACATCAACTTCTTTAAACTGAATGCCGAAACACTTTGGAGAACCGGAACCAACAAGCAGTTGATTTTATTCAGCAATTACTGGAAAACCAAACCCGGCAGCACAACCGATTTGACCACCCAAACCAGCGGAGCCATGCTTGTTGAAGCCGCTGCTCTCCTTGAAAAACAAGGATTATTGGCAAATTAGTTTGTCAATGCCATGAGTGAAAAAACACTCAATATTGTATTATTACTGAATTTTACGAACGGGAAAATTACTGACCATATTTTCCACGGGAAACAACCACCAACTTTAAATCGAATAACAATGAATATAAAAATTGCAGCTATAGCGCTGTTTTTGGTAACAGCATTTTCTTCGCTGGCACAAAAGCAACTCACCAAATATGTCAATCCGTTTTTAGGAACCGCCACCTTGTGGGACAGCATCGACATCGGTTATAAACCTACTCACCGTACCTGGGGAGCCGAAGTTTTCCCCGGATCGTCGCTGCCCAATGCAATGGTGCAGCTTACTCCGGTAACTCAATGGCGGAGTGGCTCCGGCTATCAGTATGAAGACACTGTTATTTACGCTTTTATCCACACCAGCAAAGGCCACTGGAATTTAGGACACATTCCGCTAATGCCTGCCACCGGCAATTTTTCTCCTGAAGATTATTACTCACCGTTTAGCCATCAGAACGAATCGGCACAACCGGGTTATTATCAGGTTTATCTGGAAAGATATGGTGTAAATGCCGAATTGACTTCGACTCTGCGCTGCGCGTTTCACAAATACACATTTAAAGCCGGGGAAAGCAAAAAACTGATTGCCGACTTGTCGCGCTCAAACGAACGGGTTCGGAGCTGGGAAATCAATCAGGAAGGCGAAAATGTATTCAAAGGCTTCCAGCAAACAGGCGAAAAAATGTATTTCTATGCTGTGGCCAACCATTCAATTAAAAACATCGATTCGCAAAAAAGTGACAAGCACGAAATATCCGTCGTCAATTTTGCTGATTCGCCCAAAAACCTTGAAATACAAATCGGTTTTTCGTTCGTAAGCATCGCCAATGCCAAAGAAAATCTGGAAAAAGAAATGCTTGCCAAAAGCTTTCAGCAAATAAGGGATGAAGCGACCAAAACATGGGAAACTTTGCTGTCGAAAATCGCCGTTTCGGGTGGAACGGAAAGGCAAAAAGGATTGTTCTACTCAACCCTCTACCGCTCATTTTTGTGGCCAGCCTTGCGAAGCGATTTCAATGGTGATTTTACCGATGAGCAAGGGAAAGTTGTAAACAAAGGGTTCAACTACTATACCGAACCATCGCTGTGGGACGATTACCGCAACAAGCTGGTTTTACTCGGAATGTTGTCGCCCAAAGTGACCGAAGATGTGATTAAATCGCTGATTGACAAAGGCGAAAAATCAGGCGGTTTTATGCCGACGTTTTTCCACGGCGACCACGCAGCCCCATTTATTTCAGGAACTTACCTCCGCGGAATAAAGGGTTTTGACGTAAAAACCGCCTACAACTTACTTCTCCGGAACGCCACCATGGAAAACAAAAGCAGGCCGCGCGGAATGGAATACATTGAAAAAGGATACGTCTCGGAACCCGATTTGGCTGATCCAAAACTTGAAACAGTGGCCGCCGCCGGGGTGACCAAAACGCTGGAATATGCCTACGATGATTATGCAGTTGCTTTGCTGGCCAAAGAATTGGGCGACACCGGCAATTACAACATGTTGATGAAACGTACCGGCAATTACAAAAACATGTTCGATCCATCCACCGGACTGATGCGTGGCAAACTCGCCAACGGCGAATGGATTAAAAACTTTGATCCGGAGTTTATTTACTACGAATACATGTACCGTGAAGCCAATGCCTGGCAATCTTCATTTTTCGCGCCACACGATGTGAACGGATTGATCGGTCTTTACAAGAGTCCTGCAGATTTTGAGAAAAAGCTGGACGATTTTTTCACCATTCCGTACAAGGGAGCCGAAGCTTATAACATTTCCGGATTTATCGGACAATACTGCCACGGTAACCAGCCCGACCACAGTTTTCCGTGGTTGTACTATTTTGTGGGTAAACAGGAAAAATCGCAGGCGGTGCTCGACAGTATTATGGATCGTTTTTACGACATGGGCAAAGACAAACTGGCCTACTCCGGAATGGATGATGCAGGTGAAAACTCGGCGTGGTATGTGTTGACTTCTATTGGCTTATACCCCTTCTCTCCTGCCGATCCCGAATACATTGTTTCGGTGCCGTTGTTCGATAAAGTGGATTTCGATCTTGGAGAGCAGAAATTCACCATCATCAAAAAGAATTCAGGAAAGAAAATCGACAAAATTACCTACGACAATAAAAAAATCGACGGCTATTTCATCCCCCATTCTGAATTGCTGAAAGGAAAGAAGCTGGTTATTAAAACGAAATAAATAACCGCAGAACAAAAATATCTTTCCTGCAATCGAACGCCATATAGGTGGCAAACTTGGAACTTTGAACTTGAAACTTGAAACTATATCAATATGACAACACGAAGAAATTTTTTACGCAACAGCGGCCTCACAATGGCCGGGCTGGCCATCGCCGGATCAGGAAAACTGCTGGCTTCATCAATCAGCGGATTGAGCTATGTAAGTAAACGTCCTGCTCCTGAAAAACGGAACTT
>Ga0154413_1020_pt1 | contig 12667 bp, 10 predicted proteins | sample RifGroB2_FD_115917 | JGI IMG/M metagenome (GOLD analysis project Ga0154413, IMG submission 115917) | Bacteroidetes bacterium GWB2_41_8 | reverse complement strand
CGGAAACGATCACAGCTGTGTTTTTACCCGATGCGCCCAATTGATTGGCAAATGCGTCCAGTACAGGCAATTTCGACAAACTGTTTCCGCCAAATCGTACGACACAATTTGACATGTTCAGAATTTAAAAAATGAAAAATGGATGAATTTTTGGTTGGATAAAAGCCTTCAAACAATATGGATAATCACACCGCCTGAAGGCTAGCGCATTATCATAGGCATCGAAGACATCATAGAATCATTGCAACCCATGAACTGGGAAGTGCCTGAAAAGCTATTTTTTGCTGAATGATTCATTTTTGATAACTTGATTTTGATCAGTGCAAACATATACTCTTTTCGCAAATAGACAAAACTTATTGGAAAATGTTCAGGAAAATTGTAGTTAAATAATTGTTAACTGCATTGTGCTTCCAAAAATGCGCTCGAAATTTTCAAGAATTATTCCTGATAGTATTTCGTTATCAGTTTCTAAAATCTGCGCTGCGAGTGTATAAATTTCGTTTATGGAGGTTTCCCGATCGTCGGTTTCCAGAAACAGGCGGTCGGTAGGAAGCAATGCCAAAATATGACTTTTCTGCCGGTTTAAAAGAAGAGATTCTCCAACCGAAAAGTAAAAGTTGTTCCTGATCAGCTGTTGTGCAGTCTGCTGGTTACCCTGAAATCCATGAATAATCCATGGAACTGATGATTTTGTTTCGTTTTTAAGTTTTATTAGTTCCGGGTAAGCTCGTACACAATGAATAATTACTGGTTTAGAGTGTTTTTCTGCAATGGCTGTTTGCATTTTAAAATAATGTTGCTGCATTGCGAAGTCCGTATTCACAATCCTGTCCAGACCGCATTCGCCAACCGCCAGTATGTTTTTTTGTCTCATTGAAAGCTCAATTGAGTTCAAACATTCTTCAGGATTAACCTGATTGATGTGCCAGGGATGTAATCCGGCTGAATAGTAAAATTCGCTTTCAGGAACAGGCAAATCCTGCGCAAATGTATTCAGGATTTGGACAGATGAATCGCTTTTTAACTGATGAGTATGTAAGTCTATTTTGTTCATAAAGTCAGCATTCAATGGTCAAATTTGCACGGTTTCGACAGAATTTCATGCAATTGGAAAACCATAAAGTAATTTATCTTATTTTTGAATCTCATAGCATTTAAACAATGAATTTTTCTAAATCGATAATAGCCATAGTTATTGCCCTTTTTTTTCTTCTGCCCGCGAAGGTAAAAGGACAGATTTCGGTTGGAGGCACGCCAGTACATATCGAAAAACTTAAGTCAGCTTCTCCAACCGACCTGATTGTTTTTCCACCTGTTGATAATTTCATGCTTCGTCGTGCAAATGATACTGACGCAAATCAACCATCGCTTAAACCTCTGCATTTCGCTCATCCTTTTGATGTTACATTGAATCTTAAAAACTCTGGGAAATGGTATTCAGATGATGATTTGAAAATTTGGCAACTTAGGATCAGATCGGTTGGCGCCTATTCGCTCAACGTGATTTTCAATCAATTCAATTTGCCCGAAAATGCCCGGCTTTTTCTGATTGGCGTAAACAGTGGTGAAATTTTGGGAGCCTACAGCTCTGTAAATAATTCAGAAAGTCGTGTGTTGGCTGTTGAACCTGTGGCCGGAGATGAATTGCTAATCCAATACGAAGAACCGGTTGGGGTTGAATTTCCCGGAGAGCTTGAAATTTCGAGAGTTTCGCATGATTTTGTTGGAATTAAATCTTATGATCCCCGGCGGCCAATGAATATATTATCAGGCTCTTGCAATGTTAATGTTAATTGCGACCTTGCCAATGGAACTGAAAATATCAGAGATGCTGTCTGCCGGATCATGATTGAAGGAACAGAACTTTGTACCGGAACACTCATTAACAATACTGCACTCGATGGAACTCCCTATTTATTAACAGCTTATCATTGTGTGGGAACCGAAAAGAAAGCAAAATCAGCAGTGTTTATTTTCAACTTCGAATCGCCGTCCTGTGTATTTATTCCTGGCGATGTAAGTCGGTCATTATCCGGAAGTATGATAAAAGCAGCTTTCGACAGTCTCGATTTTTCACTGCTTCAGCTTAATAATTCGGTACCGTTTAATTACCGACCATATTTTGCCGGCTGGAACAGGAAAAATGTAGCTCCGGCATCTTCATTAACTATTCATCATCCACAGGGAGATGTTAAAAAAATCTCGATTGATAAGGATGTTGCATTGACTAATAAATTCAGCAGTAGTTATTTGGCCAAAGGATTCTGGAATGTAATAAGATGGGATAATGGTGCAACAGAGAATGGTTCTTCGGGCGGACCTTTGTTCGATCAAAATAAATACCTGATTGGTACATTAACAGGTGGAGCAGCTACTTGTCAGCTTCCGACCAACGATTATTTTGCCAAATTTGCTTTGGCATGGAATTACAAAAGCGAATCATCGAGACAGCTAAAGGCATGGCTTGATCCGATCAATTCGAATGTCGAAAGTTTGAATGGTTTATCGCCCGATTCCGGGAAAAATCTATGTACACCGGTTACCAATTTTAAAGATACCGATACCTATGCAGCCATCCAGATAACGAATGGAATAACAAAAAAAGGATATTACAGCGGGTCAAATCTTGCCGGATTTACTGATTTCGCTGAAAAATATACATTCTCGAAAAATTGTGAAGTTCAGGGAGTTACGCTTGGTGTTGCCAAGGTAAAAACAAACCCTTTGTTTGAAAAATCATATATAAATATTCAGGTTTTTGAAGGTACTGATCAGCCAACAACTTTGTTGTATTCCGAAAAATATGATATTAAAAAATTCTGGATCGACGGGATGAATTATCTGCCTTTTCAAACGCCAGTCAAAACTTCGGGTAACTTCTTCATCTCTTATAATATACAGGAATTACACGAAGGCGACACTCTTGCGGTTTACATGGCCAACCGGAAGTCTGATTTCACAAACAGCTTTTACCTGAAGAATCAGACAGGTTGGCAGAGCTACAATTCTCAAAACCTGAATGGCAATGGCTCTGCATTACTGATTGAGCTGATTGTATGCAATGTGGACTCGCCTTCGGGATTGATAGATAATGACGACGAATTGGTTGATGCCCGTTTTTTCCCAAATCCCATGCGGGGAAATTCTATTCTGAAAGTAAAGACACGTGATACAATTGAATGTGTGGAAAATACTGTGATTTATGATTTACTTGGCAAAGAGCAAAATGTTACCTGTATCCAAAACGGACCTAATGAACTGATGCTGAATTTTTCAGGGAAAAGACCTGGGATTTATTTTGTACATGTTGAAGCCGGGGGCCGAAAAATAGTGGGGAAAATTGCATTTATCCCTTAATTTTGCACTTTTCAAATTAAAATGAAAATCAATATACTTTTACTTTTTTCGCTCATTTTAGGCTTGTTATCATGTGGAAATCAACCTCATAAACAAACTATAGCCAATTCGAATCAATTTGCCCACGGATTTCACATTGCCAAAATGGGCGAGATTACCCGTCTGGATGTTTTTAACCCATGGGAGAATGCCCGTAATTTTGTTTATTCATACTACCTGATACCCAAAAGCATTGCCATTCCTGATTCATTGGCAAATCGAGCAATTATCAGGACGCCGGTTGAAAAGGTGGTAGTTTTGTCAACTACTCATATCGGGTTTATTCAGAAATTAGGTATAGAATCCAGTATTATTGGGGTTTCAGGCAAAGACTTTGTTTCAAATCCGATTGTAAGGAAAGGCATTGATGAAGGTTTGGTGCATGATGTTGGTTACGATCAAAACCTGAATTACGAGCTTTTGCTGAAATTGAAACCTGATTTGGTAATGGCTTACGGGATCGGTTCGGATGTGGCCGCCCATCTTTCGAAAATGAAAGAATTGAATATTCCGGTCGTAATTAATGCTGAATATCTTGAAGAAACTCCTCTTGGCAGGGCAGAATGGTTGTTATTTGTAGCTTCATTTTATAATCAAGATGATCATGCTCAACAGATATTCAATGAGATTGTTATGGAGTACGACAGTATGAAAACGTTGGTTTCGTCAAGCAATCGCAAACCACTTATTCTTTCAGGATTGCCTTATAAAGATAATTGGTGGGTTCCGGGTGGAAAGTCTTACATGGCCAATATGATTGCAGATGCCGGAGGTGATTATATCTGGAAAGAAAATCCATCGCGGGAGAGTTTTGTTGTTTCGCTCGAAAACGCCATTGTGAAGGCCACACAGGCCGATTTGTGGATCAATACGGGGCAAACAAACAGTATTCAGGAGATATTGGAAAGTGACGAAAGGTTTAAAATAATTCCAGCATTGCAGCAAAAAATGGTTTTCAATGATAATAAACAAATGAACTTAACTGGCGGGAACGAAGTCTGGGAAACCGGAGCAGCCAATCCGCAGCATTTGTTGCGCGACCTGATACATATATTTCATCCTGAAATCATGACTGACAGTGCATTTCACTATTATCAAAAACTGAACTAATGCAGAACGACCGTCTGATATCGAGGGATTTTTTGCTGTTTGGCCTGCTTGGTCTGCTTGCAATTCTACTATTTGTTCTCGACATCTTTTTCGGTTCGTTGCTGATTCCGTTTAAAACCATTTTGCAGGTTTTAACAGGAACGGGTAATGTCAATCCTGAAATTAGAAGCATTGTAATTGACTTTCGCTTACCTAAAGCAATAACTGCGGTAATGGCTGGTATGGCTCTGTCAATAAGTGGATTACAAATGCAAACAATTTTCAGAAACCCACTTGCCGGCCCATTCGTTTTGGGAATTAGTGCCGGTGCCAGTTTAGGCGTTGCCATTCTAGTTTTAGGATTTTCTTCGGTATTTACATTGGGACTTTTTACCATCAGCGGCTCGTGGGCTTTGGTAATAGTAGCCTGGCTGGGTTCAGCACTTGTGTTGTTTTTGATTCTGGCCGTTTCAATCCGCATCAAAGATATTCTTACCATACTGATCCTTGGAATGTTATTCGGAAGCGCTTCGGGCGCATTGGTAAATATTCTTCAGTATTTCAGCAACGAATCGATGCTTAAATCATTCGTTATCTGGACGATGGGTAGTTTGGGAAGTGTTACAAAGTCGCAATTAAACGTGCTGATTCCTTCAGTAATTTTTGGTTTGGTTTTAAGCTTTTTTAGTATCAAGTCGCTCGATGTGATGCTATTGGGCGAACAATATGCGAAAAGTATGGGATTGCGGGTGAGAAATGCCCGTTTTCTGGTATTTACAAGCACCAGCATTCTGGCTGGCAGCATTACTGCTTTTTGTGGCCCCATTGGATTTATTGGCATTGCAGTGCCTCACATTGGCCGTTTACTTTTTAAAACGGCACGACACAAAATTTTGATTCCTTCGAGTTTGCTGATTGGATCAATTGTGATGCTTTTAAGCGATATTGTTTCGCAAATGCCCGGCTACGAAAGTACTTTACCAATCAACTCGGTAACGGCTCTGGTGGGTATTCCGGTGATTATCTGGATTATTTTAAAGAACAGAAAATTTTCTTCGGTCTGATGAGCAACCAACAGGTAAATATTACGGTACAAAACCTTTCTGTGGGATACAAGAAGGGGAAGAGCTTTGTTGCCATCAAAGAAGGAATCAATGTGAATGCCCATTCCGGAGAATTAATTGCATTGATTGGCAGCAACGGTATCGGCAAAAGCACTTTACTGCGCACACTGACCGGTTTTCAGAAAGCATTGGGTGGCGAAATACTTTTTAACGACCGGAAACTGGGCAGTTTCAGCATCAAGGAATTGGCGCGGGTGTTGAGTTTTGTTTCTACTGAAGCCATTCGCGTGCAAAATCTGCGCGTATGGGAGCTTCTGGCAATGGGGCGGTATCCGTACACCAATTTGATGGGAACGCTCACAGACGAAGATAACCGCATTATTCAACGAGCCATTCAGCAAGTTGGACTTGCAGGATACGAAGACCGGATGATCGACCAGATCAGCGACGGAGAGCGGCAGCGCGCAATGATTGCCCGAACACTCGTTCAGGATACGCCACTCATTATTCTGGACGAACCAACAGCCTTTCTCGACATCAGGAATAAATACGAAATTATTCACCTGTTGCACGACTTTGTGAAGACTGAAAACAAGACTGTGCTCTTTTCAACGCACGACCTGAATATTTCAACCTCTGAAGTAGATAAAATATGGTTAATGCTTGATGATAAGGTTGTTGAAGGTGCTCCGGAAGATTTAATACTTGCAGGAAATTTTGATCAGATGTTTCATTCCGACAAGGTTTATTTCAATGCTGAGTCGGGAGATTTTATGCTTCGGAAAAATGTAATCGGAACTTATACATTGAAAGGCCCTGAAGGCAGAATATTTAACTGGACTTGCCGCGCTTTGCAGCGAATAGGATTGGTTTATACTGAAACCAAGCCTCTGGTTGTGATAAATATTCCTTCTGAAGAAAAAAATATGCTTTGGAAGGTCGAAATAAATTCAAAGGAAAAATTGGAAATTTCTTCGCTTTATGAACTAACCGCGGAGTTGTACAAGCGTTTATCAGGCCTTTAAAATCAATATGATTTTCCGTTTGAATACCAATTTGGCGTTTTTTGCAGTCAGTTGTGGTCATTTATGTCATTCTGTTGTCATTTTCTGGCAACTTAATGACGACTAAATGACAATTGAATGACTTATATGACATTGGGTAATATGACGGATATCCATTAAAATCTATTTTGGGGCCACAAAATAACCCGCCATTTTAATCGCTTCATACGTGCTCACAAAATCGGCTTTTGAAGATAGAATTACATCAGCAACCGCTTTATAAGTGGGGCAATTGCGGAAACTTATCTTTTTGTTTTGTGCGTGCACTTTAGCAACCACATCTTTAAATTTCTGAAAATCCTCAAAAGGAATGTTCCCGGTTCCTTTCCAGCTGGTAATTTCGGTGAAATCAACTTCAATTAAAGGCATTTTTCCGGAATCGGTTTTTTTTTCAATATCTGCCAGACTGCCCGCCAAGCCCAGAAAGCTTGGTTTGATGCTGTTTATTGTTTCGAGTTGGTTGTTGTCTTTTATTAGAATGCGAAGTTTGGCTGGATGTTTTACTCCGCCGAGCTCGAAAGTAAGCATTTCGGTAAACGGGCGCATTTCATTGGCCAGTTCTTTGTAAACCTGAACAGGCTGATTGGAAATATTTAAAATCAAGAAGATATCTCCCTGATAACCTGGAATTATTTCGCCGTTGTTCTTTTTAAATTGACTGAAAAGAGGATAGAGGTAAGCATCTGTAAGCGTCGGAATTTTGTGATTGGCACTATCAGGCATTAGCGAAGTCACGTAAAGCTTTCCGTAGATATACATTACATCGGCTTCGAAATTGATAATTCCGTTGCCAATCGATTCCCACAATTCGTTGTTAGTGGTGAAATTGAGTGAAGAAATAATTGGCTTTGTATTTCTTTGGGGAAACGCAGAAAGAAGAAATAAAAATGCCAAAACTCCTGTAAATAGTACCTTTTTCATCTGTATTCCTATAGGTGATTTATCCTGTTCAGCAAATAATGATCGGCCAAAACAATGGCCGCCATTGATTCCACAATCGGAACAGCACGCGGTAAAACACATGGATCGTGACGGCCTTTTGGATTAATTACGACTTCATTTTCAGCACGATCGACCGTGTTTTGTTCTTTCAGAAGGGTGGCAATTGGTTTAAAGGCAACATTGAAGTAAATATCTTCGCCGTTTGAAATGCCTCCCTGAATACCTCCTGAATGGTTCGTTTTTGTGCGTACGCCCTTGTCAGTTTTGATAAAAACATCGTTGTGCTCCGAGCCCGACAAACGTGTTCCTTCGAATCCCGAACCATACTCAAAACCTTTTACTGCATTGATTCCCAGCATTGCAAAGCCCAAATCAGCATGAAGTTTGTTAAAAACAGGTTCACCCCATCCGGCCGGAACTCCGGTAATAACTCCGGTTACAATTCCGCCTACAGTATCGTGATTCCTGCCAGCTTCTTCAATACGGGCAATCATTCGCTCTGCTGTTTCCAAATCCGGACAACGAACAATATTTGTTTCAGTTTGGCTTAAATCGAGTTCACTGTATGGTTTTCCCAGTTCAATTTCGCCAACTCTCGAAACAAAAGCCTGAATTGAAACACCGGCATTTTTCAGGAGTAATTTTGCAACAGCTCCTGCAACAACGCGGGCAATGGTTTCGCGTGCCGAAGAACGACCTCCGCCGCGGTGGTCGCGGGTTCCGTATTTTTGTATGTAGGTATAATCAGCATGCGATGGACGAAATACATCTTTCAGATCGTTGTAATCGGCCGAATGCTGGTCTTTGTTCCGAACAATAAACCCAATGGGTGTTCCCTGGGTTTTTCCTTCAAAAACTCCGGATAAAAATTCAACCTGATCGCTTTCGTCGCGTTGAGTGGTGATTTTTGACTGTCCTGGTTTGCGGCGATCCAATTCGTTCTGAATGAAGTCAATATCGATTTCGAGACCGGCCGGGCAACCATCAATAATTCCACCGATTGCCTTTCCGTGTGATTCTCCAAAAGAAGTTAACCTGAAAATCTGTCCAAAGCTGTTCATGCTGGCAAATATGAGATTTATAAAAACTAAAAATGTTGTTTCAAAATACGAAATTCTGAAACAACATTTTAAAAATATTTGATAGTGTTATTTGCTGATTAGCAGCCACATCCGCAGCCACCGTTACCTTCGGTACTGCAACCGCCATCGCCACAGCCTTCGTCTCCGCATCCGCCATCGCCACAACCACCGCTTCCGCAGCCACAACCACCACCACCTAAAGTAGCCGCAATTTCTTCGTCGGTTGCTTCTCTAACTTCCAAAATTTCACCTTTAAAGAATAAATTTTCTCCGGCAAGTGGATGATTGAAGTCCATTTTTACGACATCGTCGGTGATTTCCATTACCAGACCGTTCAAACGTTGTCCGCTTGTACTCATCATCGGAACGGTATTACCAACAGCAACAATCTCATTATCAAATTCTCCTTCAATAATAAAAAGATGTTTTGGGAGGTCAACGATTGCATTTTCGTCCAGTTCTCCGTAAGCATCAACATCATTCAAGCTAATTTGGAACGGATTGCCAGCTTCGAAGCCTTCAAGTTCCGATTCGAATTTTGGAAGCATTAATCCTGCGCCAAACACAAAACTCAATGGTTTCTCGCTGGTTGCCTGCTCAATCAATTCTCCTTCAGCGTCATCGTAATGAAGATCATAAGTCAGTGAAACCATTTTGTTTTTACCTATTTTCATAGCTTTCTGTTTTAATTTTAATTTTTAATAATTGTACAAAGAAATAAAATAAGCTGATAATATAAAAAGTATCCACTTATTCCTTTTCGATTGTTAAGGATAACATCAGAAACGTAGATTGGTTTATTTCCAATTTCAGTTATTTCTTCAGTAATCTGGTTGTAAACTGGTTTTCGCCTTCAATAATTTGTATGAAATAAACGCCGGATTTAAGGCTACCCAACCCGTTAATTGCCTGATTGTTTGTGATATTAACGTATTCGTTTATTTTCCTTCCTGAAATATCAGAAATAATGACGCGGGCATTTCCTTTTATTCCTGAAATAATAAGCTGATCTTCAAATGGGTTTGGATAAACAGATACCTGCAATTGGCGGATATCTGTTGCTGAAGTTGGTATCTCGTGATTTAGGTTATCGATACAGAAATAGCCGGGAGTATTCATTCCCCAATTACCGTTGTCTGACGAGCGTAATGAAAATTCGAGTCTGGAAATACGACCCAACTTCGTGAGGTTTACCCATTTCCATGTATCCAGAATGTAGTCGTTTGAGTTAATATCGTATCCAAAATCGGCCAAAAAGAATTCAACTTTTCCGGTCGATTTATCGTCTGAATCAAATCCTTCGATATTCAGGATCAAATAATCTTCGTCGTTTCCATTTTCGCCACCAAATTTTTTCGAGAAAGCATCTCCGTTTTTCATCGAAAGGTATGCGTAAGTACTGTTTGTTACATATAATCCTGAAATGATGGTGTCTTTAAACAGAATGGTAGAAACCGGATTGGGGTAAGCAACAGCATAAGCAGGAGTTCCGGCGACACCTTTCCCGGTAATAGCGCTGTATTGATTTTCATAACTTGGTGTAGTTACATCGGTTTTTTCGGAAACTGCAAAGCCCGACCAGCTGTTCCACGATTGATTGAAATCGTTTAAAAACCTGAAATTACCACTTGTAAAGCTACCATTGCCATCGCTTCCGTTGTAGTAACCCGACGTACCAATGTTGAAATTTTCGAACCCGGCATAAGTCACAGGTTGATAGTTGAATGGCTTTTCTCCGTTCAGATCGTCCATGCAGAAATACCCGGGAGTATTCATAAACCCAAAACTATTATCACTCGAACTTAAGCTAAAACGCAATTGGTGAGCTTCTTGCATATCACTTAAATCAACCCAGGTCCATTTATTCAAAATATAGTCTTTCGTATTGTCGGCAGAACGGAAATCGGCAAGATAGAAATCAAGCGAATCAATTGGTTTTCCTGCCTCATTCAGTGTTTCAATCGTCAATTTAAAATAGTCGGGATCGTTGCCACTTTCGCCGCCAAATTTTTTGGAAAACTGATCTCCGTTTTTCATTGAAAAATAAGCGTAAGTTGAATTTGTGACATAAAACCCACTAATTTTTGTAGCCGATTTAAACTTGGCTTCGACAGACGGAGAAGGGTAGCAGACAGCGTAATTAGCGCTTCCGGCATATCCTTTTCCGGCGATTGCACTATACTGGTTGCCATATCCGGCAGTTGTAACATCGGTCGTGTTCGAATAGGCAAAACCACTCCAGTAGTCCCAATCTTTGTTATACGAATTGGAGAAAGTGATATCGCCACTTTTAAAACTTCCGGATTGATCCGATCCGTTCCAGAAATTTTCCGGAGCAAGAAATAAATCGTCAAACTTGGCAACCGGCTGTGCCACTGTGTTTAATGCAAGAAAAGTGGCAATTATTGCCGTCATGTAGATGTGTTTCATTATGTAATAATTTTGAATGGTTTCAAAATAATTACAATACGCAAAACTGCTGAAATAACCGATTGATTGATGTTTTTGGTTACTCCAAGCTTTTTCTCCCGAAAGCTTTGAATATTGTATCACGAATGGCAGGTCTTCTGGCTCACTCCATTTTTGCGGCCTTCCCATCCCGATGAAATCAGAACAGTGGCAAGTGGTGCAAAAAATATTCAGAGTTTACAGCTGCGGGTACAGCTCCGGATTTTAACCGGATTCCCTCTTGATACTCGAAAAAAAAGTATCACCAATTCGGCGGCTAATATAAGGCAAAATAGAATTAAGGAATGTATTGGAGGCAAAAAATATTATCCGAAAATATTAACAGGTCAGGTTTCCAAAATCACAAAGTAACCAGTTTCGTAGTTTTAAAGGTATAATATTTCTGAACAAAGTAGCTGTAAATTACTACGATAACTGTTGTAATAATTTTCGAAAGCGTTGGCCAAAGACCTCCAAATTCGACCAGCAATTTGAGAAAAATATAGTTCAGGAAAATAGAACCTGAAACAGACAGCATGTAACGAATCAGTTGAATCCGGCCACGAATCTCGGAATTGGTGAAGGTGATGTAGCGGGCAAAAAGAAAGCCGGTGAGGAAAGTAATCGGAAACACAATTAAAAAGGCGGCAATGTGTGGACTGATTGAAACGATTTGCAGATCAATAAGTCGTTTGTCGAGAACAAAGTTGTAGCACAAAAAGTAAAGAAAAATATCGAGCATCGTATTAAACCCGCCAGTAGCGGCATATCTGAATGTTTCCTGTGGAATTATCGTCTGAAAAGGGGTATAAAAAAAATCAATTATCTGAATGATGATCGATCTTAGGTAATTTGCCACTTTTGCCATAAATCAGAATAAATTTAGCTAAACCCATTTGTTCGTGTGGCAAATATCGCAAATGCCAGCTGATCAAATTACAGTTTTTGGTTTTACTGCAAAATAAAGAGAAAAGATTGAAAAATGAATCGGGGATAGTAAAATATGCATAAAAACTATAATTACATACCCAAATTATGCTTTCGGATTCTTCAGAAACGGCATTTTGGCCATTTTTTCCACTTCGAGGCTCGGAAATCCAAATTCTTCAACCACCTTACCCAAAATCAAATAAATGCCATCGCCCCGGAAAGGATAATTTTTTAGCGATGGAGGAAAGTGTACCGTATCGAAAAATTCGCCCTGTACATCGGTAAACGTACCAAAATGCATGATTTCATTTCTTGAGGTACGGACATATTTGATGGCTACCAAACGGCCCAGCATCCGCACTGTCCGGCCAATGTTGCCCACCATGCTTTTAGCTGTTATTTCTCCCCTGAACCTGGTTTCGAGCATATCGAAAGCTGTCATCGAAACCGGAAACCCGATCAGCTCAATTTCGTCCCAGGCATCGCCCAAAACCGATTGTTCCAGCTTGGGAAGGACGAATTCGCGTGGCGCTGCTTCGAACAAAGCCCGTGTTTTTGCTACCGGAACAGTTTTATTCAGTAACATGTGAGCTTTCCACAAAAGTTCGGCTTTGGATGTTCCGGTGAAACGAAAGGCACCCAACCGGAT
>Ga0154413_1056_pt2 | contig 12697 bp, 10 predicted proteins | sample RifGroB2_FD_115917 | JGI IMG/M metagenome (GOLD analysis project Ga0154413, IMG submission 115917) | Bacteroidetes bacterium GWB2_41_8 | reverse complement strand
ATCAAGAACAGCTTTACCCATGCGGGTCATAATGCGCATGTTGACTACAACATAGGCAGAATCAGAAATCTCAACACCAATTTTTGCAATGTTTGAGCCTAATGGGCCCATGCTGAATGGAATAACATACATGGTACGTCCTTTCATACAACCTTTGTAACTTTCAAGCATTTCGGCCTTCATTTCAGCAGGAGCTTTCCAGTTGTTTGTTGGACCAGCATCTTCCTTCTTTTCAGTGCAAATAAAAGTACGGTTCTCAACACGGGCAACATCACTAGGATCGCTGTTAAAAGCATAACTACCCGGACGTTTTTTCTCGTCCAATTTAACAGCAGCACCTGATTTTACCATTTCGTCGAGTAAACGTTGGTTTTCTTCTTCCGAGCCATCGCACCAGTAAACATTATCGGGTTGGCAAATTGATGCCCATTCGTTTACCCAATTTAAAAGCTTTTCGTTTTTTGTCATTTCAATAATTTGTTTTAATAGTCAGTGAATTCAAATTTTCTCATACGTCACAAATATAAATAGATATACATTTTTAATACTTTTTTCCTGGTTGACCAGAATACTTCTTTACAATTAATTAATCATGTGATTTTTCTTGTTTTTGTTGATTTGTGTATTGATAATCAATGCTTTAGAAAATTTCAATTTTCCAATTAATTGTTTGGAGCCGAAATGATCTTAATTTAATAGCGGTCTTTCAGAAGAGGGGGTAAAATTCGGTACATTTGATGCCGAGATTTTTTTTGTAATGTTGAAACTTGTTAAATTATAATTACTTACTACGATGAAAAACACAGATCTATTAAAGTACGGGATTGATACCAATGTTGAAATTTTACACAATCCGACGTATGAAGAACTTTTTCAGGCTGAGATTGATCCTGCTAACCAGGGGTTTGAAAAAGGTGTATTAACTAATACCGGTGCAATTTCTGTTGATACAGGTAAATTTACCGGACGTTCACCAAAAGATAAATTCTTTGTAAAAGATGCTGTTACCGATGAGCATTTATGGTGGGATGGAACTATCAACCGTCCGACAACTCCTGAAGTATTTGCACACTGTAAAGACCTTGTTACAAAACAACTTTCAACCGCTAAAAAATTGTATGTAGTTGATACTTTTTGCGGAACTAACGAAGACACCCGTCTGAAAGTACGTTTCGTTATGGAGGTAGCATGGCAGGCACATTTTGTAACCAACATGTTCATCCGTCCTTCTCATTTTGAATTGGCAAACTACGGCGAACCCGATTTCGTATGTTTGAACGGATCGAAAACTACCAATCCTAACTGGAAAGAACAAGGTTTGAACTCTGAAGTTTTCACTTTATTCAACCTTACCGAAAAAATGCAGGTTATCGGTGGTACATGGTATGGTGGCGAAATGAAAAAAGGTATTTTCGCGCTTCAAAACTACTATTTGCCATTAAAAGGTATTGCTTCGATGCACTGCTCGGCCAACGTAGGTGCTGAAGGTGATGTAGCTATTTTCTTTGGACTTTCGGGAACTGGTAAAACTACCCTTTCGGCTGACCCAAAACGTTACCTGATTGGTGACGACGAACACGGTTGGGACGATCACGGAGTATTCAACTACGAAGGTGGTTGCTACGCGAAAGTAATTGATCTTGAAAAAGATAAAGAGCCAGACATCTGGAGAGCTATCCGTCGTGATGCTTTGTTGGAGAATGTTACAGTATTGGAAGATGGTACTCCTGATTATACAGCTGCTGCTTCGAAAACTGAAAATACCCGTGTTTCTTATCCAATCTATCATATCAACAAAATCGTTGCACCGTCACGTGCAGGTCACGCTTCAAAAATCATTTATCTGTCGGCTGATGCATTTGGTGTATTGCCTCCGGTATCTATTTTGGACGAAAAATCAGCTCAGTATCACTTCCTTTCAGGCTTTACTTCAAAATTAGCCGGAACCGAGCGTGGTATTACTGAACCAGTTCCTTCTTTCTCGCCTGCATTTGGTGAGGCATTCTTAACCTTGCACCCAACAATGTATGCGAAAACATTGATTGGTAAAGCCAAAGAACACAACGCAAAAGTTTACCTTGTAAACACTGGCTGGAATGGAACCGGAAAACGTATTTCGTTGAAAAACACTCGTGCGATCATCGATGCTATTATCGACGGATCTACCGAAAATGCTCCAACAGTACACATTCCAATCTTGAACCTTGTTGCTCCGACAGTATTGAACAATGTTGATACTGAAATTCTTGATCCACGTGGCACCTATGCTGATGTTACAGAATGGGAAACCAAAGCTAAATCGCTTGCTGCCAAATACATCAAGAACTTCGAGCAATATTGTGACAACGACGATGCTAAAGCATTGATTCCTTCTGGTCCACAATTGTAGTCTAAATAATTAGCTATTATAATAGAAACCCCGTTGGAAACAACGGGGTTTTTTCATGAAGTAATTTCGGCCAGACAAGATTTTATTTCAGGAAAATGGAATACAAAACCTTCATCCAGCAATCTTTGTGGTGTAACTTGCGGACTTTGTAAAAGTAGTGAAGCAGCTTCTCCGTATAACAATTTCAGGCCAAATGCAGGAACAGTAAAAACAGCAGGCCTTTTTAATGATTTAGCCAAAACGCAGGTAAAGGTTTTATTGTCAATATTTTCAGGAGCCGATAGATTGTAAATTCCCCTTGCTTTTTCGTTTTGTATTGCCCAAAAAATTGCGTTTACCAGATCCGAAATATGAACAAATGGAAATGGTTGTTCACCGGATCCTATTTTTCCGCCAATTCCCATCTTAAAAACGGGCAATAATTTCTGAATGGTTTGTGCGTCTTTTCCTAGTACAAGGCCAATCCTGAAAACAACTCTGCGAACTTTTGGAGATAAGTTTAAAGAAGCGTTTTCCCAGTTTTTTACAACTTCACCAATAAAATCGTTGGCAAAAGATGTACTCGATTCGCTATGAGTTATCGTATTTGTAGAATAAATGCCTATTGCTGAAGCTGTTATGAAAATTTGTGGCTTTTTGTTTTCGGGCAATCCGTTTATTGCCTTAACAATATTTTGCGTAGCAATGATTCTGCTTTTTGCAATTTCATTTTTGCTTTTTTCTGTCCAGCGCTGTAGAATTGGCGCACCGGCAAGGTTAATCACAACTTCAGTACCCGAAAGTATTACTGATAGTTCTTCAATACTATAAAGTTTGTTTCTTCCAATTGGAACAATCTGGTGACCTGATATTTCGAGCTTTTCAATAAGATTTCGGGCAATAAATCCATTTGCCCCTGAAATTGCTATTTTCATGATTTCGTTGATTTTATTTCAAAACAAGCTGATTTTTAATTGAAAATACAATCAAGTTGAAATTAAGTTTAACTTTTCAGGTTTAAATCTGATGTAAACTCATTTTAGATTAATTTTGTTCCTCTTAAACGCTGGATAGCCTGACTTGAGTTAAATTGTTGAATTTTTGAGTTAAGTTTGTTAACAATAGAGTGATCGTAAAATCAAAAGCAATTTCCGAGTGAAAAAAAAAGCACCCATATCTTCAGTAAAAACAAAATCATCTGTCCGAAAAAGTTCAGGTTCATCAAAAAGTTTTGGACGAAAAATTGCTATTTTCTTTTTAAAATCAGGAATTGCCATGTTACTTCTGGCTTTTCTGCTTTTTCTGATTGTTTATGTTGGTTTTACCGGTCCGGTGCCATCGTCGGAAGAACTACAAAAAATCAAGAACCCGGTTGCAACTGAAGTTTTTGCCAACGACGGGCGTTTGCTCGGTAGGTATTATGTCGAAAATCGCAGCAACGTAAGTTTCGACCAGATATCTCCAAACGTTATTAATGCCTTAATTGCAACCGAAGATTCACGCTTTTATCACCATCGTGGAATTGATGAATTGGCTCTGTTGCGTGTTTTTGTTAAATCGGTTTTGCTTCAGAACAGAAGCGCCGGAGGTGGAAGTACACTAAGTCAGCAAATTGCGAAAAATTTATATCCGCGTAAATCGTTTGGCCCATTAACTATGCCCGTCAACAAGTTGCGTGAATCTATTATTGCTTACCGCCTCGAAAAACTTTATTCGAAAGATGAAATATTGACGCTTTACCTGAATACCGTTCCATTTGCTGAAAATACATTTGGAATTGAAGTTGCTTCGGAACGATTTTTCAGCAAGCCACCATCGAAATTAGATGTTCACGAAGCGGCTACTTTAGTGGGAATGCTAAAAGCCAACAACAGTTACAATCCGCGTAAAAATCCTGAACGATCACTGGATAGACGTAATGTAGTTATTGACCAGATGCTTAAGTATGGCTATTTGACAGAAGAAGAAGCAAAAACAAATAAGGAAGAACCTATTGACCTTTCGTATAACCTGATAACTTATAACGAAGGGCCGGCTCCATATCTGATGGAGAAACTTCGCCCTTTTCTGCAATCCTGGTGCAGCGATCATTTTAAAGAAGATCAATCAACCTATAATTTATTTACCGATGGACTAAAAATTCAGACAACCCTGGACTTTGATATGCAAATGGCCGCTGAACAGGCAGTTTCGCAGCAGATGAAAAATCTTCAGGCATTGTTTGACGAACACTGGGGGGGCAAGATGCCATGGGGAAACGATCAGTCGGTTGTTCAACGTGCGATGAAACGATCTGACAGATACCGGAATCTTAAAAAGAGTGGTATTACAGAAGAACAGATCAAGGTGATTTTCAACACTCCAACTTCAGTTTCACTGTTTACCTGGGACGGAAATAAGCAGGCAGAAATGTCTCCGTTGGATTCGATTAAGCATTATTTGAGGATATTGAATACCGGTTTTATGGCGATGGATCCACATTCCGGAGAACTGAAAGCCTATATTGGCGGGAACGACTTCCGGTATTTTAAATACGATCATACCATTTCGAAACGCCAGGTTGGTTCAACCTTTAAACCTGTTGTTTACCTGGCTGCTCTCGAGGCCGGAATTTCTCCGGATACCTATTTCCCGAATGAACAAAAAGTGTATGCCGACTACGATAACTGGTCGCCACAAAATTCACACGATGATTACACCGGATTTTATTCGATGCAGGGTGCTCTGGCAAAATCAATTAATACAATTGCGGTGGAAGTATTAATGCAAACCGGAATTTCAAATGTAGTTGATTTGGCTAATCGCATGGGAATTGAATCTGAATTGCCTGAATATCCGTCGCTTGCATTGGGAAGTGCTTCAGTTTCGCTTCAGGAAATGGTTTGCATTTATGCAGAAATTGTGAATGGAGGACGAAAAGTAAACCCGTATTATTTGATTTCGATTGAGTCGAATTCAGGAGAATTGCTCGAAAAATTTGAAAATATTCAACCCGACGAACAGTTGGCTCAGCCCGAAAACTGTCGCATAATTACCCACATGCTTCAATCGGTTGTTGATGAAGGTACCGGTAACGCCATCCGGAGCAAATGGGGAATTACTTCTGAGTTTGCCGGGAAGACCGGAACAACACAAGATCAGGTTGATGGCTGGTTCATTGGTATGACTCCGACGCTTGTTGCAGGTGCGTGGGTTGGGGGAGAAGATCCATCTGTTCATTTCAGAACATTGGGAACCGGAGCCGGGGGACATACTGCTTTGCCTATTGTTGGCCAGTTTTACAGTCAGATATTGAATAAAAATAAATTTAAAAATCTGAAATTCAGTGCTTTTGAACAACCATCAGACGAAAGCCTGGCCATGCTTAGTATTCCACCTTTCCGCGAGGTTCTTGAGATAACCAGAAAAGGATTTTTACGCGACTTGTTTGGGAAAAAAGATCAAAAAAGCAGCGATGAACTTGTGAAAAAGGAAAATGCCGGACAGGATCAAACACAAGCAGTGGAAGCAAAACCGACAGACCAAAAAACTAAGAAACCATTCTGGCAGAGTATGAAAGAAGTTTTCAAAAAGAAAAGTAAATAATCAACCAATAATACATGAATAAAAAAATCGAGAGGTGGTTATCTGAAATTTCAGAAAAAAATTTGATCTACATTCTTAGTTTACTGGTTGGTATTCTGAGCGGAACTGCGGCTTTCATGTTGAAGAACTTCATTCACTATGTCAGTCATTTTTTGACCCGCCATTTTAAGGTGAGCGATGGAAGCCTTTTTTATCTGGCCTATCCAATGATTGGAATCCTGATTAGTTTGTTGATTGTAAAGTATTTAATCAGAGACGATATTAGTCATGGGGTGTCGAAGATTTTGTCGGTGCTCTCGAAGAAGGGTAGCCACATCAAATCACATAACATGTTTTCGTCGATGGCTACCAGCGGATTTACTATCGGATTTGGAGGGTCGGTTGGAGCTGAATCACCTATTGTATATACTGGCGCGGCCATTGGTTCAAATATTTCGCGTTTGTTTAAGCTGAACCAGAATCAGATGCGTTTGCTGATTGGTTGCGGGGCTACCGGTGCAATTGCCGGAATTTTCAAGGCTCCGGTTGCCGGAATCATGTTTACGCTCGAAGTGCTGATGCTTGATTTAACAATGGCCTCATTGATTCCATTGCTCATTTCAGGAATTACTGCCGCCACTTTGGCCTATTTTTTTATGGGCGACACCGTTTTATTTCATTTTGCAATTACAAATCAGTTCGATTACGGAAATCTTCCATATTACATATTACTCGGAGTTTTATCCGGATTTACCTCTTACTATTTTACACGTACCGGGATGCTTGTCGAGAGCCGGGTTAAACGAATAAAAGGCAGTTTTACAAAATTAATTGCCGGAGGCTTTTCTCTGGGGTTGATGGTTTTTATTTTTCCATCATTATGGGGAGAAGGTTATGATTCAATCAACAAAATATTTGTGGGCGACGGCCCTGATTTATTGAATAATTCAATATTCTTCGACTGGAAATCTGATCCCTATGTTTTTCTTGTTATTCTGGTATTTATCCTGATGCTGAAAGTTGTTGCCATGGCTATCACCACATCCAGCGGGGGAGTGGGTGGAATTTTCGCGCCGACATTGTTTATGGGAGCTGTAGGTGGTTATATTGTCTCACTTTCTCTTAATACATTTTTTGGATTGAATTTGCCACATGCAAATTTCGCCCTTGCCGGGATGGGAGCTTTAATGGCTGGAGTAATGCACGCACCTTTGCTGGGTATTTTCCTGATTGCTGAAATTACAGGTGGATACCAATTGTTGGTGCCATTAATCATTTCAGCAACAGTTGCTTATGTTATAGCTACCCGATTGGAGCCTCATTCTATTTACACCAAGCGGCTTGCCGAAATGGGAGATTTGGTTACTCACCACAAGGACAAAGCAGCAATGCATTTTATGAACGTAAAAGAATTGATAGAGACCGACTTCGAAATTTTATCGCCTGATTTGAACCTCGGACAGATGACCTATTTTATTGCACGCTCGAAACGCGATTTATTCCCTGTTGTTGACGAGAATGGGATGATGCTGGGTATGATAAAGTTAAATGATATCAGAAATTTGATCTTCGAACAGGAATTATACGAAAAAATTACAGTGAGCGATCTTATGTACATGCCTGAATTTTTTATCGCACCAACAGATTCAGTCGAAGTCGTTGCTGAAAAATTCAAATCGTGTGGTCGCTATAATCTGGCTGTGATTGATGACGGCCGGTATGTCGGATTTATTTCGCGCGCCCGAGTGTTCTCGGTTTACCGCGATACCATGGCCGATTTGTCGTTTGAATAAGTTTCAGGTATTTATTTGGTAATTCGGTAGAAGTACAAATATACTCCTGAAAATAAGAACGTAAAAATGGTATTGGCTACTGAAAACCCATTTGAACCCATCCAAATGACCGGTAAAAATAAAATAACAATCTGTGCAGTCAGGTAAAAATACAAACCTGCGCGCTGCATGCGGTAAAGTTTGATGGCTCCGGCCAGAGAAACGCCAAAAGCAGCCATTAATGAAGCGAAATAGAGAGGGCTCAACTGATCGGTGCTGGTTATATTTGTGAATGATTCAATTTTTTGACTAACTGTTTCGAAGAAAATTGTAGCAAGTAACATACTTAAAAAACCAATGCTGCTGCCTGCAATGCTAAATATGCAAGCCGACTGGAAAAGAATTGGACGATCCTTCATTTTATCGAATGTTTAAATGTTCAAAAATACCTGATTTTTTGAATAAGCTGATTTTTTAACCACTTTGATTTTATTGTACCTTTGACACCTTAATTCTAACAAATATTTTACCCCAATGGAAAGAGATACCAAAGTTTTCGAGATAATCGAAAAAGAACGTCAGCGTCAGTTGTGCGGAATTGAATTAATTGCTTCTGAAAATTTTGTCAGCGATCAGGTGCTTGAAGCCATGGGATCGGTAATGACCAACAAATATGCCGAAGGTTATCCCGGTAACAGATATTATGGCGGCTGCCAGTTTGTTGATATGACCGAACAGCTTGCTATCGATCGTATTAAAGAATTGTTTGGTGCTGTTTATGCCAATGTTCAGCCACACTCGGGCGCTCAGGCCAATGCGGCAGTTCTTAGCGTTATTCTGAATCCCGGAGATACTTTCCTTGGATTGGATTTGGCTCATGGCGGCCATCTCTCTCACGGTTCGCCTGTAAATTCATCGGGTGTGCTGTACAATCCGATCGCATATCATGTTAAAGAAGATACCGGTTTGGTTGATTACGACGAAATGGAAGCTTTGGCTTTAGAGCATTTCCCGCAACTAATTATTGGTGGCGCTTCGGCCTATTCGCGCGAATGGGATTATGCACGCATGCGCGAAATTGCTGATAAAATTGGAGCAATGCTCATGATTGATATGGCCCACCCAGCCGGTTTGATTGCCGCCGGATTACTTGATAACCCTGTAAAATACGCTCACATTGTAACTTCAACAACCCATAAAACATTGCGCGGACCACGTGGTGGAATTATCCTGATGGGCGAAGATTTTGAAAATCCGTTTGGCTTTAAAACTCCAAAGGGTGTTACCAAAATGATGTCGCAAGTACTCGATTTTTCTGTTTTCCCCGGTCAGCAGGGCGGTCCGTTGGAGCATGTTATTGCTTCAAAAGCCGTATCTTTTGCAGAGGCGCTCGATCCGTCGTATAAAGTTTATCAGTCGCAGGTTAAATTGAATGCTTCGGTTATGGCCGATGCTTTTATGGCAAAAGGTTATAAAGTGATTTCGGGAGGAACCGACAATCATTCGATGTTGATTGATCTTCGCACCAAGTTTCCTGATATTTCAGGAAAACAAGCGGAAAATGCGTTGGTACGCGCCGACATTACCATCAATAAAAACATGGTTCCTTTCGACAGTCGTTCGCCTTTTACCACTTCGGGTCTTCGTGTAGGAACTCCGGCCATTACAACCCGAGGTTTGAAAGAAGATGTTATGCCTGTAATTGTAGAATTGATCGACGAGGTAATCAGCAATATCGATAATGAAGAAGTGATTCTTTCGGTTCGTAAAAAGGTGAATACAATGATGAAAGACCTTCCGTTGTTTGCCTGGTAAGAATTCTGAATAAACCAGATAATAAAAAATCCGGAAGGTCAACTTTCCGGATTTTTTATTGAATATTATTTCGTGTACGAAACTGGTTTTTCCTTTTCAGGATGAAATTTTATTTTAATTACAAATCTCATTTATCTCATTTGTAAGTGCGTTATATTTCGTTTTAGTTAACTGAAGCGCATCAAGAACCTCCGGTTTACTCTTTAACTGCGAGCAAGTTATAATATCCTGATTAAGCAAATGTTGTATTTCTTTCTTTGTAAGATTGCTAAGTATCGTTATCGGGTAAATTTTTAATCTTTCAATAAGTTCTTTCAGTCCATTTCCATTTGGGTAATCCCAGCCCAGAAGATGAAGTCCGCTGCAATTCCCATATTGTAACGAGTCGGCAGAAAAGCGTGTGTTTGTAACTACCCATCCTGAAAATGAAAATCCTGCATATTCAGGAAAAGTTTTCCTTTTATCGATAATATCGTTTACACGCGAACGCACATATAAAGGTACCTGTACGCTTATTTGTTTCCCTTGATCGCTGCTGTATTTGCACTCAACCAAATGCTGAACATTTTTACCGGTTGCAATTACATCCATTTCGTGCGTGACGCAGGTACCATCAATAATTTGCCCAACCTTTACTTCGAAGCCCTGTTGTTCAAATAATTTCCCTATTAAATTTTCGAAGGGATAACCGGTTGGGCCAAGTTCCATGATGGCCTGTTTCAATTTGTACCGGGAGGCAGCACCCGTTTTCGATCGGCGCAATAAAGAAAAAGCGCGTGAATATATTTTTTTTGTAGTGAGACCCGTTGACAGCCAACCCACAATATTTTTAACAATCTCATCAATTAAATCATTGTCTGCACCTGCGTTACGTAACGATCGTTCCAGCTTGTATGTTTCAAAGAGTTCTTCTTCGCCCGATGCTTTTCTGATAAAAATACTGTTTTTCCCATTTTGTATTGATTGGTTGTCGGTCATAATAGTTTGATTGGTTTTTGTTTCGATAAGGAAACAAATCTAATCAGAAATATCATTGAAGCAGAAGGAAGCAAATAAATTTGTATAACAAAAAAGCCAGTGAAAACTGGCTTTTTTGTTATTTACGAAGTTGATGTTTTAACATTTGATCACGAGTCCGGCTTCGAAGCCTGTCGTTGTTCGAGTTACGGAAGCTTAAATAATTATAACTTGCAAAAAATATTATTGCAAAAATCAGGAAAATAATTCCTACATATCTCGCAGGGCCCGAAAGCATTGCAAATAAAACGATCCCAATTGTTATCAGGATTATTGCCGATATTAGCAGATAGTTTTTGTTATTTCCTTTTTGCATTGCTCACCTCCCTTCAACATTTGTTCGTTGGTTTTTACGAATTCAGGAGGAGGTTTGTTCCATTCATTTTTTACAGTGGAATGTTCCCGTGTTTACGCGGTAAATTCGATTTTCTCTTGTTCTGTGTCATGTTTAGCGCCTGAATTATCTTTGAGCGCGTATCTTGTGGCAGAATAATTTCATCAATGTATCCAAGCGCAGCGGCCCGATACGGATTGGCAAACTTTTCACGATACTCCTCAACGGCGGCAATTCTTTCTTCCTCGCTAAGTTTTCCACGGTGCAAAATATTAATGGCGCCTTCGGGACCCATAACTGCAATTTCAGCGGTTGGATAAGCAAAATTTACATCGCCGCCAATGTGCTTGCTCGACATTACATCGTATGCGCCTCCGTATGCTTTTCGGGTTATAAGCGTGATCTTGGCCACAGTAGCTTCGGCAAATGCATACAGCAGTTTTGCGCCATGCTTAATAATTCCTCCGAATTCCTGACCAGTACCCGGCAAAAATCCGGGAACATCAACCAATGTAACAAGTGGAATATTGAATGCGTCGCAGAAACGAACAAAACGGGCAGCTTTGGCCGACGAGTTAATATCGAGAACACCGGCTAAAAAGGCCGGTTGATTGGCAACTATTCCTATCGGCTTTCCTCCCATTCGGGCAAAACCAATCACCATATTGGCAGCATAATGTGGCTGAACTTCCAAAAAGTGCTCATCATCAATGATTTTGTGAATAATATCTTTGATGTCGTAAGGCTTATTTGGATCAACCGGAACGACCTGATTTAAAGAAATATCTGTTCTGTTTTCAGGATCGGTACAAATCTTAAGAGGCGGTTCGTCCATGTTGTTCGAAGGAATAAAGCTTATAAGTTCTCTAACCATCATCAGAGTTTGTTCCTCATCGCTTCCGGTAAAATGCGCAACACCGCTTTTTGAAGCATGAGTAGTCGCCCCGCCCAGTTCTTCTTTTGTAACATCTTCGTGTGTAACTGTCTTAATCACTTCAGGTCCGGTTACAAACATGTGACTGGTTTTTTCGACCATGAAAATGAAATCGGTCAAAGCGGGTGAATACACTGCACCACCGGCACATGCGCCCATTATCGCGCTTATTTGCGGGATAACCCCGGAAGAAAGTACATTGTTGTAAAAAATATCGGCATAACCGGCAAGACTTTCAACACCTTCCTGAATACGGGCTCCTCCTGAATCGTTCAAGCCGATCAGTGGAGCGCCCATTTTAACAGCCAATTCCTGAATTTTCAGGATTTTGTCGGCATTTGCACGGCTTAAAGTTCCACCGAAAACAGTAAAATCCTGAGCAAAAACATACACAAGCCGTCCGTTTATTTTTCCGTATCCCGAAACAACCCCGTCGCCCGGTATTTTTGATTTATCTATTCCGAAGTCGGTTCCACGGTGGGTAACCATTTTATCGATCTCATTAAAAGTTCCCGGATCGAGAAGGAAAGCGATTCGTTCGCGGGCGGTTTTTTTTCCTGATTTGTGTTGTTTTTCTACCCGATCGGCTCCGCCGCCCGATTCTGCCTGTTTGTTCAGCAATTCAAATTGTTCAAATTTGGCTTTCAAATCCATTTTATATGATTTTTTCGATTTCTATTAAAACCTGATTGGCATCAACTGTGCTGCCTTCGGCAACATGAATTATGGCAATTTTTCCGTCGATAGGCGATTTGTATTCGCTTTCCATTTTCATGGCTGAGATCGTAATTAGAGTATCTCCTTTTTTCACTTCATCGCCAACCGAAACCGGAATCTTAACCACCTTACCCGGCATTGGCGAAGTGATGCTGTTTTCAGACAACATCTGGGTG
>Ga0154413_1180_pt3 | contig 12721 bp, 9 predicted proteins | sample RifGroB2_FD_115917 | JGI IMG/M metagenome (GOLD analysis project Ga0154413, IMG submission 115917) | Bacteroidetes bacterium GWB2_41_8 | reverse complement strand
CATACCACCATCCCGCAACCTGAAAATATTCTCGATTACAACAATGGCATTGTCAACCAACATTCCGGCTCCTAGTGCAAGCCCTCCCAAAGTCATTATATTCAGGCTTAACCCGTTAAAATACATCAGGTTGAAGGTGGCAATAATTGAAATTGGCATGGCCAGACTTACAATCAGAGTTGCACCAATACGACGGAGAAAAACAAAGAGTACAACTACAGCAAGTAAAATACCCATTAATGCAGTGTTTCCAACTTCGCTAATCGCATTGTTGATGAAAATACCCTGATTGGTTATAATTTTAAAATTATAGCCCGGCAACGCCCTTCCCATTTCGGTCAGCGTTTTCGAAATATCTTCGACTGCCTGTACCGTATTTGAACGCGTTTCCTTGTAAATTGACAACCCCAGACAGCGCTGACCATTTAAACGAACAATATTTTCGGGATCTTTATTTCTGAAACTGATCTTGGCAACTTCGCGCAAATAAACCGGCGCTTTCGTTGCAAGTGCGTCGTCGGCTGTAACTGCCTTGTAACCAACAATTGTATTTTCAAAATCACTGATATCGGTGAGTAAGCTTACGCCTTTCACAACATATTTCAGCCCCATTTCGGTAATCGACCCGCCCGAGATACTTTGATTGAAACTCTGAATGCGTGAATTCAGTTCGTCGAGCGTCAACCCGAATGCATCGAGCATGTATTCATCGGTTTCTATCAGTACTTCATTTTCTTCGGCACCCGACACCTCAACATCGGCCACCCCTTCGAGTCTGACCAATTCGTTCCTGATATAATTTTCGGCAACCTTCCGGAGTTCGTTCATGTCGGTAATCGTTTCGTGCGAAAGGCCGACAACCATTACCGGGGTGGTATTCGGATCGTGCTGGGTAATACTGATTTCGTCGATTGCCTGATTTTGAGCGAAAGAACTGGCGGCTTTCTGTAAATCCAGAAATGCTTCGTCCATATCTTTTGTCCACGCATATTCAACTGTAATCTGGGCAGTTCCCACTTTCGAAACCGACGAAACCTGCACAACATCCGATTGACGAATGGCCAGTGCTTCGAGGTTTTCCACGAATTGCTTTTCCATTTCTTCAGGAGGGCGTTCCCCCGATTTGAGCTCGATAAACAAGCGTGGGTTGTTTATCTCCGGAAACAGGTCGATGCCCAGCTTATTGAAGGAAATATAGCCCAGCAGAACAACGGCCAGCACCATCATCAAAATGGTAACCGGATAGCTGACAGCGAATTGTGTTAATTTTTTCATGTTTTTTTGTATTTCGGGGTACGCGATACGAGTTTCGGGTTGCCGGATTTTCTTGTAACCCGCAACTCCTAACCCGCAACAATTCAAACGCTATTTCACAATCTTCACCTTAGAGCGGTTCTTCAGGGTTTCGAAGCCTTTAATTACAAGGCGGTCGTTTATTTTTAATCCTGAAGTCACTTCAGCTTCGTTCTGATTTTCGTAGCCCAGGGTAATTCTTTTTTCTTCGGCTGTTCCATTGTCAACAATAAATACCGATTTTCCACGCTGATTCGAAATAATAATGTCTTTAGGGATTACGATTACACTGTCTTTGCGGGCCAGAACAATGTCGGCTTTGGCAAACATTCCGGGGCGCAGTTTCAGGTCAGGATTGACAACCTGAATAACTCCCTTAAAAGTGCGTGTTTCGGTGCTGATGGCCGGAGATAATTCTTTAACATTTCCGGGCAAAGTATCGTTTGGCAAAGTGTAATTCATGATACGAACCGCCTGATCAATTTGCACATCGCTGATGTATTTCTCCGGAAGATTCACCTCAACAGTCATAACGCTGTAATCCATCAGGCTGACAACGGCGGTTCCGGTATTTACCTGAGTACCGTTTGTAATGGCTGGCAAATCGGTGATTACGCCTTTGAAAGGAGCGCGAACTTTTAGTTTTGCCAGTTGAAGGTTAGCGCGTTCAAAAGCATCTTTGGCGTTGGTATAGTTCACTTCCGAGTTACGGTAGTCGAGTTGGGTAACTCCACCTTTTTCGTATAGCGACTCCTGTTTTTTCATGTTTTGCTCTGTAATTTCCAGGTTCAGTTTTTTGCTTTCGAGCCCGATACCGTTTACATATTCGGCATCTTCGAGCTGAACGATTACCTGTCCGTTTTCGACCACATCGCCCAAAGCAAACGGACGGCGGGTTCTCGGATTGATCAGCAATCTGTATTGACCTGTCATTTCGGTACTAACCACTGCTTTCTTGGTGGCATTGAGCGTACCGGTGGTATTGATCACTTTTTCGATCGCACCAGGTTTGATGTCGGAAACTGAAACGGGAACAGCCAGTTCTGTTGCCGTGTTTGTCGGTTGTGTGTTGCAGGCTGTGAATAGACCTATCAGGGCAATCAGAGCAATGAGTTGAGGAAATGATTTCATATTTTTGGTGTGTTTTATTGTTTCTTTTGAATAAGGTTTTCAGGAACAATTGCTTCTCTTTTCTCGAAATCGTAAAGCGATTGAATTTTGAGGTTCAGCAATTCAATTTTATAATCGATTAAAGCCTGGGCGTACGACATTTTCTTTTGCGAAAGCTGGTTCTGGAACAGGTTCAGATCCATACTTGTAAGGTCACCGTTGGCATAGCGCTCAAGGTTTATTTCATAAGTAAGCTGAGCATTTTTTTCACTCTGCGAAGCAATATCAATCTGATTTACAAGATTCTGAATACTCCGGTAAACCCTGCGGATATCGAGCGTGATTTGCTTTTTTTCTTCCGACTGATTCAATTCCTGCGTTTGAATTACCGCCTCCTGTGCTTTGATACGTGCTTTCTTTTCGCCCCAGTCGTAGAGAGGTAAATTAAATGAAACCGATACTCTTGGATTGTTGGTTGGATTGTCATAAACATTCCATAGTTTTTCGTTGTCGCCGCTAATACCCAGCGACAAATTAACATCACCCCTGAATTCGTTCAGCGATTTGGTGCGTATCAATGCAAACTGCGATGACTCGATATCAATTTCACGCTGACGAAGTTCCATCCTGGAATTCAGTCCGTACTCAATCGCCTTTTTCACATCAACTTCTACCGGATTCATTGCCACATCGGTCATCACAGTTATTTCGTCCATAACGTCCATTCCAATGTATTGCTTAAACTGATCCTTGTAATTATCGAGGGTAACCTGTGCATTCTGAACTGCCGATTTCGAAGTGGCAAAGTTGAGTTCGGCCTGATAAAGTTCTTCTTTGGCGGCAATTCCGGCGGTTACCTTGTTTTGTGTAATCTCGTAGCTTTTTTGAGTATTGATAAACTCATCCTGCGAAATTGCCAGGCTCATTTGTGCCAGGTAAACATTGTAAAAGAATTGGGTAACCTGCTTTTCGTTGTTCAGCTTTTGCATGGCATAATTCAACTGAGCATTTTCAAGATCAAGTTCCAGTTCTTTAAGCTGAAGTTTTGTACGGTTGTAGGTGAACAAGGGCTGAGCGATGCTCAATGAAAGATAATTGGTAAATGCCCTGTTTTCTTCAGAACCATTAAATTTCTCGACATAATTGTTTTGCCAGCCAAAACGATTGACCAGACTGATGGTTCCATCGGTTGGCAGGAAGGGTTGCGAAACTGTAAATGTTCCGAACGATTGAGTCGATTTGCTGGTAAACCACTTCGAATTATAAACATCAAACTGCCTGCGCTGGTCATAACTCATTGGAGTAAGACTGAGCGAAAAGCTTGATTTTAGTGCCGCATTTTGTGCCTTCAGCGATTGCTCGGAGCGTTCGAGATTTAACAACGAACGACGAATGTCGGGACTGTTTGAGCGGGCAATATCAAGCGCGCTCTCGAGTGTCAGTATTTGCTGTGCATTTGCCGTAAGCAAAAGCTGACAAAACATGATCAGCATGAGTCCCCTTAGGAAAAGTTTTTTCAATGGCATAACTATTTTTTTCTGAAGTTTATATTTTTTCAAGTTCTTATTCACGTTTAACGCTGGTAGGTGCTTCTAACGCTGACAGGTCTGCTCCCTGTTTTTATTGCTTCACCAATTTTATAGCATCGGCTACCACCACTTGTGCCGCTGTTTTATTGCCTAATTCAACTTTAACGGTATCGCCCGAAAAGTAGAAAGAACCCAGACTGTTCCAGCCATCTTCAATTGTTTTAAGGTCCACCATTACTTCTTCCTTTTCTCCATTGTGATAAACGGTATAAGTGTATTCTCCACCACTGTCCTGATTATCGCGCCTCGGCCCCCTCTGACCTGATTTTATAATGTAACTGAAAACTTCATAAGTTCCGTCGCCTTTAATCGGGATACTCCAAATAGCCTTCTTATTTCCGTCGCCCGATTTCACGTAGTGAGCCGACCTTATAAACTTTCCGAAGAAACTGCTGTTGGTAGTTGCCCGCCAGGTTCGCGGAGCCCGCCATGTGTTAAAACCAACGAACCGTTCTTTGGTCTGTTCTTCCTTCAGGAGTAACTTTTGCAAAAGGCTTTTATCTTCGGAAACAGTAAACCTGAAACTTGGATCTTCGTCGTCGCTGATAAATTCGCCATCTTCGGCCAAACGAACCGGAACATCCAGAATTTTTTCGCCTTCAAAAGGAGTTGCCTTCGTATCTTCTTCAATATTATCGAGTGGCAGCCTGAGTTCAGCAGGAATATTGCGTGATGTAAAAGTATTAATGGTAATGTTGCGTGGCGTGCCATCGAGCAGGAAGCTCAGTTCTTTGGTTTGTGCGCCTTCGAGGTGTACCAGTTTGTCAATAGCTTCCATGTTTGCCCCACCACCCCCAAATCGTCCGCGACCGGGACCGCCGCCTTCTCCAAGCCTGAACTGAACCAAAATAATCCCTTCAGTCGATTCGGTATTCGTTATCCTGAATTTGACCATCGCTTTCAACCGGTCGCCATCAAGAACATTCACCGCTCTGACGCCACCAATTAAATAACCAGGTAATTCTTTACTGTTGAACCATTTCCCCATATACGGAAGCAGGTCGGTACTAAATTCACGCTGAATGCGGTCGTTAAAATCTTCGATGGTCGTTGAATTAAACCGAATACTTTTCAGGAAGTTAAACATGAAATCGTCGAAAGCATCGTCGCCTGCCTTACGTTTGATGATAGAGAAAAGTGTTGAGCCTTTTAGCTGAATTACATTGTCGATAATCTGCACTCTGGCCGGATCATCGAGCAGCTCGGCAAACGAATAGTCGAGCAAAGCCAGGTTGGCTTGTTCGTTTTCGGTCATTCCCTGCATGTTGCGCATCCATCCCATAGCTCCCGATTCGGAAGACTGTTTCAGATACGATTCGAAAATACGATCGGTAATAGGCCACTCGTCTGACTGAACAAAGTAGGCGTGATTATAAAATAAGGGGAAAAAGTACAAGGGATTAGACTTTTCTTCAACCTGCACTTCACCCTGACTTCTGTTGAAATTGGGTCTGGCAGCTGCCTGAGTAAAAAGCGATAAAAAGTTATTAAAAGCCATTACTTTTTTCTCTTCAGGAGTCGTACTCGCCTGGTCGCCACGTCCCCACCGTTCCATTCTTACGACACTTCCTGCAAAATCGGCTTCATTAATTAACAAGCCTCTTTCAGGGAAAAGGATGGTTTCGGGTTGTACTTGTTCGCTTTCGCCAATCAAAATGCGCGAATATGAATAAAACTGAGCCGGAACTTCAACCAGATTAAACCGCTCGAAAGGATAATACATGTCAATTTTCCGTTCGTAATCCTTTAAAGCAGTACCTATTAAATCGGGAATTGTGTCTTTTACCGGTTCAAAAAATTCGGTAAAATAGTCATGATCTTTGTGGTGGTACAAATTGAATTCAAGTCCGTCGATGGTATCGGTTTTCTGAACATACTGGCCAATAACCAGCGATATCTGCGGCAGGTTATGCTTGCTGGTAAAATGGAAACTTCCATCAATCACTTCTGGTTTCCCTTGCGAAATAGCTGTAAGTCCGGGTTTTGTCTTAACTGTAATTTCGAACTTACTGAACTGCTTTTGCATCCATTGCTTGCTGGTTTTTCCAAATCCGGTACCTGCAATCGGGTACCAGTTGCTCTCACGCGTTAGCAAAACAAATTCGGACGACACGATGGCCGACCGTTTATCAATTTGAAACATAAACGCTTTGTATGCTTCCTGAAGGGTTTTATCGTCAACATCTAGAAAACTGGCAGCTTCGTTCAGATTTCCGCTGTAATTAAATTCAAGTTCGGCCGTTTCGCCCGGCTCTAGTTTCAATCCTGAAAATTCGATCAGCTGAAGCTCACGCTTAATATTGGCTTCCTGTCCGTTGAAACTTACTTTATTCAGTTTCAATCCCGGGTTCAGGCTGAAAATAAAACGATCGATCGTTTCCGGATGTGAATTGCTCACTTTAAGTTTTGAGCTCACTTCGAGATTGGTACCGCTGTGACTGAGTTCAATCACATAACTTTCAACTTTTAAGCGCGGAACGGCTTGGTTGGCATCGTTTAGCGAACGAATGTTTTCACGAAGCGCCTGATTGTTAACAAACGTAGAAACATGCATATTTCCAAGCCAGACTCCACCGGCAAAAAATATAAGTGCGGGCAGTAGTGTAACTTTATTACTGAAAGGACTTTGCGGCAAGCGTTTCAGGAGCGAAATTGTGAGAAAAATAAAGGCAACCCCAAAACTGGCATACATTCCGCGGTGGATAAGAATCGCTCTAAGATTACCAAATCCCATAAAGTCAGACTTCAGCAAAGGCATGCTGTAAGCCATGTAATCGAATAGAAAGTAGTATTTCGTATTGAGATAGAAAATAGTAATTGCCACATAACCAAGCAGAAGAATAAAGGTAATTGCCTGATTTTTAAGAACACTCATTACAAAAAACGAAAGCCCAAGAATAAACAACAAGGTAGGGAGACTGATAATCAGAAAATACTCGATATAAGCTATCCAATTTACCGTCACATTTTCGGCAATCATGTTAAAAATAAGCGCTTCCGAAAGAATTATCAGGTTCAGGATAATGAAAACCACCAGGTTCCCGATTGTTTTTCCGGCTACATATTCGCCGTTCGACATCGAACGAATGTATATAACATCGGTAGTATCAAGCTTTTTATCGCGTTTCAGGAAATCCGAAGCCAAAAAAATTGCAATAATTGCCTGAACCAAATTCAGCATGATGAGATTTACGTATGGAATAACCGACGAAATGGCTTTCATGTTCCAGTTACCGGCGCCATTATTGTCCATTAACAATGTTCCCATATTAAAGAAGAACGAAATCACAATGGCCAGCAAGGCAAAAATCCGGAAGAACCAGCTCCGCAACAGCGTGGTTATCTCGTATTTGGCAATTGACAGAATGTTATGAGGTGAAATCATATATGTTATTTACAATTTAATTATTTACAATTTACGATTTGTTCTGTTCATAGCAGCCGCATTAAAATAGTCAATGGTAAATTGTCTGATTGTCAATATTATATTGCGGTCCATTGATTTAAGTTACTTTCCATAAAATGCACATACGCATGTTCGAGATTAGGTGCAATGTTCTGCCCTTCGTAACCGTTAATGGAATCGGCTACTACCTGAATTTCCCAACCTTCACTGTTGGGCACATTCGAGATAACCGGATATTTTTCGTTGATTTCGAGGTATTCAGCTTCTGTTGCCTGAATTAGCCAAACCTTTCCTTCGGCACGTGCTACCAGCTGATCGGGCGAACCCGTAAATGCCAGACCTCCCTTGTTGAGCAGCGCCATATCGGTACACGAGCTCGAAATATCGCCAACAATGTGGGTCGAAAGAATGATAACTACATCCTGGGTTGAAATAGTAGAAAGCAAATTCCTGAAACGGATACGTTCTTCAGGATCGAGACCAGTTGTTGGTTCGTCAACAATAATGATTTTGGGTTCGTTAATCAGCGCCTGAGCAATACCGAGGCGGCGTTTCATTCCTCCTGAAAGTTTGTTGGCCTGCCGGTCGCGCGCTTCAAATAAACCTACTTCTTCCAGCATTTTATCAACAGCCAGTTTACGTTCTTTGCTGTTCTTCATTCCGGCCAAACGGGCAGCATAATCAAGGAATTCGTAAGTTTTGAGATGAGAAAAAAAGCGAAAATCCTGCGGAAGATAACCCAGCATGGAGCGAATTTGCTCGCGGTCTTTGGTAAGGTCGTAACCATCCATTTTTACAATTCCCGACGAAGGCTGCATTAAAGTTACCAAAATGCGCATCAGGCTTGATTTGCCAGCGCCATTAGGCCCCAGTAATCCGAACATCCCGTTATTGATTTCAAGATTTACATCTTTGAGGGCATGATTGCCATTGGGATAGACTTTATTTAGGTTTTCAATGGTTATCTTCACAAGTAAAAAATTAGGTCAACGGTTTCTATGACTTGCTTTCAACCAATAGGTTTAATCGACTGACTGTAAATTACAACTTATTTGGATTTGTTTAATTGGTAGGTGCTGGTTGAATCAACATCGAGACTGATTTTTTGGATTGCACCTATTGACAGGCTGGAGCTATTTTCCAAAGAGCCCGAAATGTGGGCTATTGAATTGTTCCATGAATTCATTTTTGTTCTATTCAGGCTAACATTCAAGTTTTCGAGAGAAGCCCCATTCAGGTTAATTTTGGAAGTAAAAGCGGTTATTGATAATTGAGCAGTCGTGCCTTTTGTTTTATCGAAAAACGCATTAAATATTGCATAGTCGAGCTTTATATCTAAAGTGTCGGCTGTAAATTGCTGCAAACTTACGTTCGAATTAACTTTTGCTACAATGCTTTTTATGTTCCTTCCATAAATTTCGTGACTTTTGCCCTGCTTTTTCGTTTCCTTGCAGGCAAATACAAAAAGGGTATCGTTTCTGATGCCGTATTCCGGGAAAGTGCATGTGTCGGGCGAGGTATAGTAACACATAATTCGCGGATATTCACCATTTCTGATATTAAATTCAGCCCCGTCTTCAGCCACAACAACCGAAAAAGGCTCCAACCGCTTCTCTTGCAAACCAACCTGTCTGTTATTAAAATTCATTTTGGCATCAAGAAACAAAATAAAGGTACTTGTAAGCAGAAATACAAAAAATGCAAGGATAATATAGTTACTTGTTTTCATGGTCGTTGTTTTTGATTTCGGTGACTAGTTCGGTTAAATCGTTGCTGTTCAGCTTCAACAGTTTTACTTTTTTAATGAATTCAGGAAGTTCACGGCTAAAAAAGTTGGTTTTTTCGGTGTTCCTGACCAGTTCAACGGCATTCTCGGAAATGAAAAATCCGATACCGCGTTTGTTGTCGAAAATGCCTGCTTCCTGTAAAATGGTATATGTTCTCATTACTGTATTTCGGTTTACTTCATACTCTTCGGCAAGGTCGCGCACCGATGGAACGCGGTCTCCCGGTTTCAACAAGCCTTCCAGAATTTGGTGGCAAAGGCTGTCGGCTATCTGAAGGAATATTCCTTTGGTCGATTGAAATTCCATATTACACCTCTTTTTCTTTAAGTTTGAAATAAGCCAGGGGCAGGAAAAACAGCCAGGGACACCCAAAAATGATGTAAAAGTATAGCTTGATATTTTCGGTATCGCTGCTTATTTTATAGATCAGATGGTTTATGGTGGAGTTGGCTGCAGATACGGGGAAAAAGAAATGAGAGAACACTTTAAAGGATAGTGCAACAACGCCAACGATGATCCCAAAAAATATCAGTGTTTTCGGAATGGCAAACCGTTTAAAGTAAACCGAACCTGCAAACAGCAATGAATATCCTGAAAAAATGCCCAACAAGATTGGTGCAATGTCTTTGTAGTAAAGAAGATTGAAAAGACTTGTAAAACTGAAATCAGAAATGCTCAACTCAGGATCAAATCCAATTTCAGGATTTGGAATTAGCGAGGCTTTGGCCAGATGTGCGCAAATCCAGAAAATAAGCAGGGCAACAGGTATAAAGATGACAATTCGGATTAAGAACTGCACCAGGTATTTTTCGAGTGTCGATGCAGGCAGTAGCAAAAAACTGCTTGTTTTATTCTGATTGGTCAGGGCTGGAAACGCAGTACCGATCACAACTCCTAAACCCACCATATAAAACACGATAAAGCCAGTGTATTGGTTTATAGTTACATGCTTTGTTGTAATCATAGCATAATACATTAGAGCATAGGCCGCAATACTTATTCCTGCAAGTGTAAACAAGTACGATTTCTTATGTATTAAAAAGTCGTTTCGCAATAAACGGGCAAAACGTTCCGGAGAAAAGTATTTATTCTGTTTCATGGCTTTACTAATTTAAGTTTGCTTTACTAACAATGGCATTGAATAACAGCTCGATGTCGATGTCGGTTTCATTTTCATCGCCTGCTGCACATAAAATTCGGTAACCACCGGGGCATTTTTCGTGGTAAATCGGGTCTGCAATTCCTGAAAGGCTGGAAACAGATTTGAACTGCCATTTTTGACTGATGTTTACCACCTCTTCGTTAAATACAATTTCGCCGTTATCGAGTATCACAATTTTGTCGATAATGGTATCAATGTCCTTCACCTGGTGGGTCGAAATCAGCACCAACTGTTCATCGGTAACCGAGCTGACCAGAATTTTGCGGAACAAACTTTTGGATGGGATGTCCAATCCATTGGTCGGCTCGTCCAAAATCAGCAAGCGGCAATTGGTCGCCAGCGCAAAGGCAATCAGGAATTTTTTGCGTTGCCCGTGCGAGAGGCGGTTGATGTTCTTTTTAGGGTCGAGTTCAAACTCTTTCAGGATTTTGTCCATTTTTTCGTACCCGAAGTTGGGATAGAGCGGTGCTGTTGCTTTTACGTAGCAATCAATACCTACCGGTGGAAACGAGAACTCTTCGGGAACCATAAATACATCAGCCAAAAAATCGGGTTGACGGTCGAATGGCTTAAATCCATTGACCTCAAACTGCCCGGTTTGTGGTTTCAGCAGGCCCGCCATCAGTTTAAGTAGTGTCGATTTTCCGGCGCCATTTTTACCGAGCAGCCCGGTAATACTCCCGTTTTCCTGATGAAATGACAAATCAGCGAACAGCGCCTGTTGTTTTTTGTAGTGAAAAGTTAATTGTTTAATTGCAATCATGGCATAGCTATTTAGTGTCATAGTAATGTATGACACAAATTAAAATCATTTTAAATGGATATCCAAATGTTTTGAAGGGATTTTCTCTCTGCAAATTACAAAACCATCAAAATCCGAATACAAATCAAATAAGCTGCTATTTTTGCAACCGAAATATTGAATCCACAAAATGTTGAAACTACAGCTAAATAAAAAGCGACACGAAGCCAACGAGTATCTGGTTCTGCTTTACAGAATTACAATCCTGATGGGATTTTACTCATTGTGCCGTATTTTATTTTATCTGTTCAACACCGCCTCTTTTCCGCAGGTTACTTTTTCGTCGTTTCTTACCATCATGAAGGGCGGTTTGATGTTCGACATCAGCGCATTGATCTATTTAAATGCAGTTTACATGCTTTTCTTTCTTTTGCCTTTTCGGTTTAAATTTGCCGGTTGGTACCAAAAAAGTCTGAAATGGATTTTTATGATTGGCAACGGTGCTGGAATCGCGTTTAACCTGATCGACATTATTTACTACCGCTATATTCTGAAAAGAACCACTGCGAGCATGTTCGATGTGGCTGCTTTCGACGCTGGAAATACAAATCTTATCGCTCGGTTTTTTTATGACTTCTGGTATATCCTGCTGATATTTATCTTTTTAATTGTTTTATTATCAGAGCTTTACTCAATATTAAAACCAAAACCCTTCAGGATAAAGAATCCCTACGTATATTTTATTTCAGGAATTCCAATTATTTTTATTGTGCTTGGTCTCTCGGTTATTGGAGTGCGTGGCGGATGGCGGCACAGTACCCGCCCAATTAACATGAACAATGCCGGCGCTTTTGTGAACACATCCGAAGAAATGTCGCTGGTACAAAACACTCCGTTCTGCATCATGCGAACCTGGGGCAAAAAAGCCTTCGAAACTAAAAGCTTTTTTGCTTCAGACAAAGAACTGGAGCGCATTTATTCCCCTGTTCATACTCCGGATAGTGTTGCCCCGGCCCGAAAAGAAAATGTGGTAATCATTATTCTTGAAAGTTTCAACCGTGCATTTGTTGGTGGGCTCAACCAACACTATGAAGATCCGCGCGACCGAAGTTACACTCCATTTTTAGATTCGCTGATCAACGAAAGCCTTGTATTTCCGAATGCTTTCGCCAACGGGCGGAAATCAATTGATGCGATTCCGTCGGTAACCGCAAGTATTCCGGCGCTGGTGCTGCCTTACATTATATCAGAACGATTGGGAAACGCGATTAATAGCATTGCCGGACTGCTGGCCGGACAAGGATACCAAACCGCGTTTTTTCACGGAGCGCCAAATGGCTCGATGGGTTTCGACGCATTCACCAAAATTGCAGGTTATCAGAAATATTTCGGGCTAAACGAATACGGCAAAGAGGAAGATTTCGACGGTATCTGGGGAGTTTGGGACGAACCGTACTTTCAGTTTTTTGCCCGCGAGATGAACACCATGCAGGAACCTTTCCTGACCACAGTTTTCTCAGTTTCGTCGCACCACCCATACGAAGTTCCGGAGAAATACAAAGGCAAATTTCCTGAAGGAAGGATTCCGCTGAACAAATGTATTCGCTATACAGACTTGTCGCTCCAGAAGTT
>Ga0154413_1060_pt1 | contig 12723 bp, 9 predicted proteins | sample RifGroB2_FD_115917 | JGI IMG/M metagenome (GOLD analysis project Ga0154413, IMG submission 115917) | Bacteroidetes bacterium GWB2_41_8 | reverse complement strand
AATCAAAAATTAACCTGTAAAACCTACCCGATATGAAAAATAATCTCACTAAAATATTGGTATTTAGCCTGATATTGATGGCTGTTAATTCGGTAGTTTATGCGCAGGAAAGCAATACGCTTCAATTTATGAAAGGAATGCCGCAGTCGAACCTGCTAAATCCGGCCTTGCACAACGATTCCAGTAAGGTGATAATTGGCTTTCCCGGGCTATCCGGATTGTATGCCGATTTTAACAGCGGTTTTGCCGTTGACGATGTAATTCATAAAGGAACCGGAAGTCTGGCTGATTCGCTTGTGCTGGATATTGAAGGGTTCCATAATGCGCTGAAATCTACCAATACAATGGAGCAAAACTTTAGTCTTCCGCTGTTTTACCTGGGCATCAGGGGTAAAAAATCGTTTTTCAGCTTAGGAATTACCGAGAAAGAACAGACGCGATTTGCTTTTGATAAGAATCTGGTGACATTTATAAAAGGTGGAAACGCTTCATATATGGGGCAGAATTACGATTTGGGAGATATAAGTATGAATTCGTATCAATACATGGAAGTTGCACTTGGCTATTCTAATGAATTGATTAAAAATAAATTAACTGTCGGACTGCGGGCAAAAGCCTTGTTAGGAAGATTTGCCATGCAAACCGAAAGAATGAAACTGAAAGTTGAAACTGCGGCTGATGGTTCTTATTTGAATTTGAGTTCTGATATGAAAATTAATCTTTCGGCGCCTGTTACTCCTGAATACGATGAAGAAGGATATTTTTCGGGAATGAATACGGATGAACTAGACGACCCGATGAATTTTATCTTTGTGCAGGGAAACATGGGAATGGCTTTTGATTTGGGTGCAGTTTACAAGCTTACACCAAAAATCACTCTTTCGGGAAGTATTGTCGATCTCGGGAAAATTTCATTTAAAGAGGATGTTATTTCATTAAACCACGTTTCAAACTATAAATGGGAAGGAATTGATTTCTCGAAATCCATCGACGAATCGCAGGAAGACTATGTTGATCCGGCAGATTTGGTGGACGAAGAAATGGAAAAAATCGAAGATTCATTCAGGCCCAAAAAGAGCGAAATCGGATCTGAGCCATTCGACATGAGTATTCCAACAAAAATTTACCTTGGAGGAACCTATTCTGTAAACGACAAATTTAGTGTTGGCCTGCTCGATCGGATCTATAAAAACGGCGACTTCAGCCAAAACGCACTCACCTTGTCGGCCAACACTTTGATTGGTAATTTTTTAAGCCTGACAGGATCTTATTCAATGATTGGAAATTCGAACAATAATCTGGGTCTTGGAATGGCAGTCAGACTGGGTTTCATGCAGATTTATGTGGTGGGCGACAATGTACTGGCTGCGGCTGATCCGGCTAAGGCCACATTTGTGAATGCCCGCTTCGGAATGAATTTTCTCTTTGGAAGGCATAAAAAGCCTTTTATATCAGAGCAACAACCAATTCAATAATGACTTTAAGAGGGAGGCGACTCCCTCTTTTTTAATTGTTTGTTAAGCTTGGCAACAGAATTGCGCCTGAATTATTAAGCATGGCCGTTTCCCAATAAATTACTAATTTTACGGGCTCGTATTTTTTTAATAGTTATGAATCTTTTATTTGTTATACTTTCGATTCCAGGCTTTTTAAAAACAGTCGGTATTATCGTAATTATCTATTACGGACTAAAATTTATCGGACGTTTACTTTTTCCAATTGTGGTAAAAAAAGCTGTCAATAACATGCAGGCCAGGCAGTCGGCATATTATTCCGAACCGAAGCAGGAAGGAAAAGTAACCGTCGAAAAGAAACCCGGTCAGCAGGGACGTCATCGTCAGAATGAAGGTGAGTATGTTGATTTCGAGGAAGTTGAATAATCCAATTATATGCTAAATTATGCTTCAGGAAGATGTTTTTAAGAAACTGGTTGCTCATTGTAAAGAGTATGGTTTTGTATTTCAGTCGAGTGAAATTTACGATGGACTAAGTGCAGTTTACGATTACGCGCAAAATGGTGTTGAATTAAAAAACAACATTAAAAAATATTGGTGGGACTCGATGATTTTGTTGCACGAAAACATTGTCGGAATTGATTCGGCGATTTTCATGCACCCCACAATCTGGAAAGCTTCAGGCCATGTTGATGCATTTAACGACCCGCTGATTGATAATAAGGACTCAAAGAAAAGATACCGTGCTGATGTGCTGATTGAAGAACAACTGGCCAAATATGAGGATAAAATCGGGAAGGAAATTGAAAAAGCCAGAAAGCGTTTTGGCGAAACTTTCGATGAAAAACAGTTCCGCGAAACCAATGGCCGTGTTCTCGAATATCAGCAAAAATGGGACGAACTTCAGGCACGTTTTGTAAAAGCGTTGAATGACAGTAATCTAGATGAGCTGAAACAGATTATTATCGATCAGGAAATTGTGTGCCCTGTTTCAGGAACACGGAACTGGACCGATGTCCGTCAGTTTAACCTGATGTTTTCGACCGAAATGGGATCGACTGCCGATGGTGCTTTAAAAATTTACCTTCGTCCTGAAACTGCACAGGGTATTTTTGTGAATTACCTGAATGTGCAGAAAACCGGACGAATGAAAATTCCATTCGGTATCGCTCAGATCGGGAAAGCTTTCCGCAACGAAATTGTTGCCCGTCAGTTTATTTTCCGTATGCGCGAATTCGAACAAATGGAATTACAATTCTTTGTTCGCCCCGGCACCGAACTCGAATGGTTCCAGAAATGGAAGCAAACCCGCATGAACTGGCATCAGGCACTTGGTTTTGGCAGCGACAACTATCGTTTCCACGAACACGACAAACTGGCTCACTATGCCAATGCCGCAGTTGATGTTGAGTACCGTTTCCCGTTCGGATTTAAGGAAGTGGAGGGGATTCACTCGCGTACCGATTTTGACCTTTCGCAGCATCAGCAGTTTTCAGGAAAAAAAATCACCTATTTCGATCCTGAACTGAATGAGTCGTATGTTCCTTTTGTAGTGGAGACTTCGATTGGCGTTGACCGCATGTTCCTTCAGATTATGGCAGCATCGTATGCCGAAGAAGAAATAGTTAGCGAAGATGGCAAAAAAGATATGCGTGTGGTGCTTCGTTTGCCTGCACCGCTGGCTCCTGTTAAACTTGCTGCTCTGCCGTTGATGAAAAAAGATGGGTTGGCCGAAAAAGCCCGCGAGATAATTGACGATCTGAAATTTGATTTCAACTGTCAGTACGACGAAAAAGATTCGATCGGAAAACGTTACCGCCGTCAGGATGCCATTGGTACTCCATTCTGCGTAACGGTCGATCATCAGTCGATGGAAGACAATACCGTAACCATTCGTTACCGTGATACCATGTTGCAGGATCGTGTTGCCATCGCCGAATTGAAAAATATCATTGCCGGAGAAGTAAGCATGAAAAAACTGTTTGCAAAATTGTAAGTTCAGACAATGTCTCAATAAAAAAATCCGGCAACCAAAAGTTGCCGGATTTTTTTATTCTATACATTTGGTTGTCCCGCCAAACGCAACATCTTCTGTGTTGGTTTTATTTCAGGCCAAATCGAATCGATCGGCGTTCATTACTTTATCCCACGCAGCAACAAAATCCATCACAAATTTTTCCCGGGCATCAGTGCTTCCATATACTTCGGAAAGGGCTCTAAGTTCCGAATTTGAACCAAAGACCAGATCTGCACGGGTTGCTGTCCATTTTATTTCTCCTGTTTTGCGATCGCGGCCGTTAAAAGTCTCTTTATCGTCAGATGCGGGCATCCAGGCCGTACTCATGTCGAGCAGGTTGACAAAGAAATCGTTGGTCAAAACTTCAGGATGTTTTGTGAAAACTCCATGCTTCGAATGGTCGAAGTTTGTATTCAACACACGCATTCCACCTACCAAAACGGTCATTTCAGGAGCAGTCAGGGTTAACAATTGTGCTTTGTCAACCAGTAATTCTTCCGTTGAAATGGAGAATTTTGTTTTCAGGTAATTCCTGAAACCATCGGCTGCCGGTTCCAGTACAGCAAATGATTCTACGTCGGTTTGCTCTTGCGAAGCATCCATACGACCCGGAGTGAAAGGAACATTTACGGCAAAACCTGCATCTTTCGCGGCTTTTTCAACACCGGCACAACCGGCCAGTACAATCAGGTCGGCCAGTGAAACTTTTTTGCCGTTGGTTTGGGCAGTATTGAATTCATTTTGAATGGCTTCCAGTTTTTCTAAAACCTTTGACAGTTGTGACGGATTATTTACTGCCCAGTCTTTTTGCGGGGCAAGACGAATGCGTGCTCCGTTGGCGCCACCACGTTTGTCTGATCCCCGGAAAGTAGAGGCTGAAGCCCATGCCGCAGATACCAATTGAGATACGGATAGTCCTGAATTTATGATCGTGGTTTTTAAAGTTGCAATATCTTTTTCGTCAACCAGGGGGTGATTTACTGCAGGAATCGGGTCTTGCCAGATCAGTTCTTCTTTGGGGACTTCTGCGCCCAGGTAGCGAGCCAGCGGTCCCATATCCCTGTGAGTCAGCTTAAACCATGCACGGGCAAAAGCATCGGCAAATTCGAGCGGATGCTCGTAAAAACGTCTGGAGATTTTTTCATACTCCGGATCGAAACGCAGCGAAAGGTCGGTGGTAAGCATTGTGGGCGCATGTTTTTTCGATGCGTCGTGGGCATCGGGAACGACCAGTCCTGCATTTTTTGCCACCCATTGATGCGCGCCAGCCGGACTTTTCTCCAGTTCCCATTCGAATTTGAAGAGGTTTTCGAAGAAGTAATAGCTCCATTTGGCGGGAGTTTGCGTCCAGGTCACTTCCAATCCGCTGGAGATGGTGTCGCCACCTTTACCGGAACCAAAAGAGCTTTTCCAGCCGAGGCCCTGCTCTTCTATCGGGGCAGCTTCGGGTTCCGGCCCAACATGAGCTGCATCAGCGGCTCCATGCGTTTTGCCAAAAGTATGTCCACCAGCAATCAGCGCCACGGTTTCTTCATCGTTCATGGCCATTCGGGCAAACGTGTTGCGTATGTCTTTCGCAGCTGCCAATGGATCAGGAACTCCGTTTGGACCTTCCGGATTTACATAAATTAATCCCATTTGAATTGCGGCAAGCGGATTGTCAACTTCCGTTAAGTCAAGATTTCGTTCGTCATTTTCCAGCCATTTGGCTTCCGACCCCCAGTAAACGTCTTCTTCCGGTTCCCAAACATCTGCGCGACCTCCGGCAAATCCAAAGGTTTTGAAACCCATCGATTCCAGAGCTACATTTCCGGCAAGGATCATCAGGTCGGCCCACGATATTTTTTTACCATATTTTTGCTTGATTGGCCAGAGCAACCTACGCGCCTTGTCGAGATTCACATTATCGGGCCAACTGTTGAGCGGAGCAAAACGCTGCTGACCACCACCAGCTCCTCCACGCCCGTCGCCTGTACGATAGGTTCCGGCGCTGTGCCACGCCATCCGTATAAATAATGGTCCGTAGTGACCAAAATCGGCAGGCCACCAATCCTGCGAGTCGGTCATTAGTTTATGAAGGTCATTCTTTATAGCTTTCAAATCCAACTTCTTGAATTCTACGGCATAGTTAAAATCTTCGCCCATCGGGTTCGATTTAGAGGAGTGCTGTCGCAGTACGTTCAATTTTAACTGATTGGGCCACCAGTCGCGGTTTTTTGTTCCGCTGGCGCCAACATTGTGCTTAGCGGTTGCACCGGTAACAGGACATTTACTAACTTTTTCTGAATTGTCTTCCATGATTCAATTATTTAGGTCCATTTAAAAATTTACCAATTATCTGAAGTTTGATATCCCCAATTTCAAAATCCGGGATTCCATTTTTTCTGAAATATTCAGAAAGCAGTTCGTTGATTTCGCTGTTGTAATAATCGGCTATCCGGTCTGATCCGGCATCATATAAATGATGGTGGTTTTCCAGAATAGCATCGTACCGCATAACATCGCGCTCGGTTTTTACCTTTTTTATCAATCCGTTTTCAACCAGCGAATCCAAAACTTTATATACTGTACCGGTTGCGATATTCGGATGGTCGATCTTGATGAAGGCTGCAATATCGTCAGCAGTGGGATGATTGTTGAGTTTCAGAACTGCCTCGTAAATGGCAATGCGCTGCGGAGTAACCCGTAACCCTTTTTCTGTCAAATTATTTCTGATTCCGGAGGAGTTCATTGTTGAGTCGTTTAAATGAGAATAATTCTCTTGTAGGAATATATAAATTTAAGACAATAATAGCTTAAAACCAACCTTTGTCTGTTTTTTGTTTTGATCGTTATGAATATTTCTCCGGATTGCAGTTTTTCAGCTCGGCAATAAAAGTTGAAAGCTTTTGAATGTTAGAAATGCTTCAATTGAAATTTAGAAATAATTCAAGCTTATAAATTGTAAGTCGATCGATATCATAAACAAGCTATTATAATCCGCAAGAGGGTATTATGAAAAAACCAGACAGTTTACAATTTCTTAACAATCAGAAAAAGAGCAAAATAAACAGTACAAATGCTGCAAAACATGCCACTTTCAATCTGTAAGCAATCTGGGTTGTTTTTATAGTAAAAAGAAAGTTACTTCAATTATCATTTCCTTTTCAAATCCAAACAATGGTTTTTTCTTCTGAATTTTATTTCTGGCTTTTTTAGGCACTTGTAAGCTGATATTTTAGTGGGTTTGGAGAACAAAAAGGCTGTTAGATTTGCATCGTTCAATTCAACGAAAACCACAGAAAACAATTTAAAACTTAAGAAAATGAAAACGAAAAATTTGTTTGTTCAAATGATGTTGGTAGTTTTTACGCTGATTTCTATCAACGTTTGGGCCGGAAACGAAGGGACTTTTAATTCGAATTACAAGATTTCCCCCGATCTGAATTATAGTCCAAGTGCAGGTTTCCAGAAAAGCTGGGAAATTGCTTATGGCGAATCAAAAACACCTGTTCATGTTTTCATGAAGGAAACAAAAAAAGGACAGGAATATCTGGTTCGTTCTAAGTACTTCGAAGTAAAATACGTGAATGGAGCGCAGGGTTTTGGTGTTAAAATGGTAAATGGTTCGGAAAGCACTGTAAGTGAAGCCCTGAATACTGCTGTTTTAAATCAGGCTCAGCTTAATGGCCAGAAATGTATTAGCGCCGAAGCAATTGGCAACGACAAAGTGTTAGAGATGATTGCCAGCTATCTTCCCGACTTAATCAATGAGCAATACAACAGCATCCTTAATTAATTCGATAGACTAAGAATTAACGAGCCGCTTCAAGCAATTGAAGCGGCTTTTTTTTATAATCAGTTATTTATCAAGCCTGACCGTTTTCCCGGTTCTGGCAGACTCCCTTGCTGCATCTAAAATTCTGACGACCATAACATTGTTTTCCAATGAATAGGGATCGTATTTTGTCATTTTTACTTTTCCGCCAATTACATCAAAAAAATAGGAGAACGGATCTTCATACACCGCAATATCTTTTGATGTAACCTGAATGGACTGTTCTGTCTTTATTGTATTGTTTCTCAACCGCATATTTTTGCTGTCAGCGGCAATAATATATCCTGAATCGCCATACAATTCCATGTCTTTTCTTCCGAAAGGCCAGTTCCACGAAGCTTGAATAATACATTGAGATTCAGGATAGTTTACAATTATGGTTGCTTCATCATCCACCTTTGGATAAATTTCAGGTTTGAAATTCCGGGTAACTGCTGTTACTGAAACTGGTGCCTGCCCTTTTTGAATGTAGGTCATAAGATTTGCCCCGTAACATCCAAAATCAATCAATGCGCCTCCACCGTTTTGAACAGGATCGGTCAGCCAATCCAAAAAAACTTTCTCGCAGCCAATTTCTTTTGGTCCCTCATGTCCGTCGTGAATAACAGCCTTTTTAATATTGCCGATGAAATTACTGTCGTTGATCAACTGAAAGGATTTCGCAGTAGTTGGATACCAGGATGTTTCGTAATTGGTGAGTAAATGAATGTTGTATTTTTCTGCGAGTTTTGCCATCCTTTGAGCGTGTTCGATATTGGTAGCCAGCGGTTTTTCAACCATTACATGTATTCCTCTGGGAGCACAAGCTTCAACCACGGCCATGTGCTCAAAAATAGAACCGAATGCCACTACAGCTTCCGGCTTTACAATGTCCAGCATCTTTTCCAGATTGTTATGAATCAGTTTCGGGTCGAAACCGAATTTTCCAGCGAGCGTTTTCGCCAGTTCGGTATTCGTTTCAAAAACACCAACCAATTGATAGTCTGATTTGTCTTTTCGTCCTAATATGAAAGAAGTGTGCCCGTGGGTGGTTCCTGCAATTGCCAGTCGGATTGATTTCTTTGCCGGTGTTTGTGCGTTTAGATTTATCAGAATGACTGAAATGAGTGTACTGATCAGAAATAATTTTTTCATCTGTTTGGAATTTGTTTTTAATTGTCAGATGGAACTCGCCAATAATCATTCACCTGTGTCACGATTAATCGGGATGGCTCGTTTCATGATTTTCATATTTGTGTACAATATAGATACAAATATAGCTTTAACACGAAATAACTTATCTTTACCCGACAGAGTTTCAATATTTAGATTTTGAATGAAGAAGGTTTTAATTATTACTTACTATTGGCCGCCATCGGGTGGGGCGGGCGTTCAGCGATGGCTTAAGTTTGCCAAATACCTGCCTGAATTTGGCTGGCAACCGGTAATTTTAACGGTCGATCGCGAATATGCCAGCTATCCGCAACGCGATGAAAGCCTGATGGATGAAGTAAATCCTGAATGTTTGGTTTTTACCACCAAAAGCTTCGAGCTTTATAATTTATACAAATTAATCTCCGGAAAAAAGGAAGTTCCTTATGGCGGTTTTGCCAACGAATCGAAAGAGGGACTGTTCCAGAAAGCTTCGAAATTCATGCGCGGAAATTTTCTGCTGCCCGATCCGCGTAAAGGCTGGAACAAATATGCCCTGAAAAGGGCTGAAGAGTTAATCAGACAATACAATATTGATACTGTTGTAACTACCAGTCCGCCACATTCTACACAGTTGATTGGCTTAAAACTGAAACAAAAATTCAACATCCGCTGGATTGCAGATTTGCGCGATCCGTGGACAGATATTTACTATTACAATCAATTCAGCCATACCGCTTTGGCACGAAAAGTTGATCGGAATTATGAGCGAAAAGTGGTCGAGAATGCTGATCTTTTAATAACGGTGAGCGAAGATGTCAAACGTATTTTTGCTGAAAAGTCGAAACTTCAAATTGCTGCAAAAACTGTTGTTATCCCCAATGGATTTGACGAGGACGATTTCAGGATAAATGAGCTGCCTCCTGAAACAAAAAAAATTATTACCTATACCGGTACTATTTCTGAAGCTTATGATGTGGACTCTTTCCTGATGGCGCTTTCGCAGTTGGACGGAAGTTTGAAATCGCAGTTGCTGATCCGTTTTGTAGGCAAAGTTCCGAACCCGGTGGTGGAGAAATTCAAATCAACAGGCCTTGACGTTGAACTGGTCGGTTATGTCGATCACCCGAAATCAATCGAATATTTGTTTCGTTCTGACTTGCTGTTGCTGGTCATTCCAAAAGTTAAAAACAACAAGGGAATTCTCACCGGTAAATTTTTCGAATACCTGGCTTCGCAAAAACCGGTACTGGCCATTGGCCCAATTGATGGCGATCTGGCCAAAATTATTCAGGAAACCCAATGTGGCCAACTTTTCGATTATGCTGATTCGGATGGAATGCGCCGGTTTTTGGATGAAAAGCTGAACAATGCGGGTGCTCATGTAAACAGCGAACGTGCAAATCAGTATTCGCGCAGAGAGCTGACACGGAAGATCTCCCAAATTTTGAAGCCTGAAAATTGAATAACATGAGCAAAACGATCGTTATAAACCGTCCACTCACTGAATCGGAGACCGATGATGTAAAACTTCTGATTGAAGAGGGAGCAAAAGTCTTCGCACTTTCATCAGCTCGTTCTGTAGATTTTGCGCAGATCATCAGTTTGACTTCCGAAGAAAAAAGGCAGGTAAACTATGATATGATGGATTCGGTGCTTCGGTTTGGCGATCTGCCGGTGGGAGACCAAACGGTAGCCGATATCTTCCGTATCGACAATGCTAGTGTTTGGCATTACCATAAATTCAGGGTTTATTTTGCCGTGCGCAACCTGATGTATTTTCTGAAACCGCTCACGCTGCACTTCAATGCTTTCGACAATCATTGCTGGTTTGTTTCTGCCGATGCGATGCCTCTCAAAAATGTGTTCCCCGAAGTTGATTTCAGGTTTCCGGAGGAACCACCCAAAAACAGCTTCAATTGGGGAATATTGTTCAGTTATGTTTTTATGCTGAAATACCGCTTTTTCTACCATTTGTTTTCTCCGAAGAAAAAGCCTGAATACCTGCTTTATCTGACGGAGAAATACTCGACTGTGCTCGATAAGAAAACTTTAAGGCCGGCATCGGGGCATCATATTCTTGAATATATTATTTCTGAACTCGACAGTAGGTTCGCTCTTTTGACCGAGGTTTTAATGCCGAAGCCTAAAGGGAAATCCGACTATTCGTTTTCGAAGAAGCAATATAAAACTTCGTGGAATCAACGTCCGAAGATCTTTCTGGATGGAATTATGGTTTCGGGCTTGCTCAGCAAACAGGTCCGGAAATCGACCAGATTGGCAAGAAAATCATTGATAGCTTCCTATTTAAAGCTTCGTGACGAGGAACTTTCAATGGAACAGAAGCTTACATTCGAAGTATTCCGGTCGCTTCATTCGTCTTCTGGATTCTTCTTGTTTCGGTATTTTGCTGCCCGGAAATATTTTACCGGTTCAGGAATAAAAGCTGTGATTGCGGGCGACGAAAATAGTCCGCTTACCAAATCAATACTTGATGCCGCTAAATTCTGCGAAATAAAAATTATTGGCCTGCAGCACGGAACCATGCACGATTTGCACCCAGCTTATTTGTACACGCCCAACGATTCGAAGAACCATGTGATGCCCGATCTGACGCTGACCTGGGGAAAATACTGGGAAGAATTTCTGGTTAAAAAGGGCTGTTATCCAAAAGATTCGGTGGTTTCGGTCGGGCAAATCAGAACCGACATTATTCCGGTTTTAATGCAGGCCGAGATGCAGAAAAGAGCCAATCCGGTGGAACTCATCGTTTTTGCTTCGCAGCCGCAGCGCGATCCCGAATTGCGGTTTCAGGCAGCTTTTGATGTGTTTACTGCTGCCCGGAAACTGCCCAACACTCAACTGATAGTAAAACTGCATCCGCGCGAGTTTGCCGATTCGGCTTATTATTCGGCCATAGCCGCCAAGGCCCAATGTACCAACTATACGATTGATAAAACTTCGGATTTGTACCAGCTGATTGCTTCCTGCGATGCGCTGATCACCTGTTTTTCGACTGTTGGAACCGAAACCGTTTATTTCTACAAGCCGCTGATTATCCTGGATCACCTGAAACAGGATATCATGGGCTATGTGGCCGAAGGTGTGGCTTTTCATGCAACAGATGCGGATAGCCTGACTGGTATTCTTTCCGGAATTTTCCTCGGAAAGCTAAAAGTCGATCGCCTGAAATACGATTCCTTTATTCAGAAATATGCTTTCCGGATTGATGGAAAAGTGGCCGAAAGATGCATCGCGGCAATCACTTCTGAAAGCTAATTCGTCGGTTTTTGTTATTTACTTTACTGGGTTTCCGGTGTAGGCATTGATAATCTGATCCATTTCGGCATTTACCTGTTCGTTGATGCGCTGGCGATTTTTGTCGGCAGCGAACCATCCAAGCGCGCGGCGCATTCCTTCGCGAAACGGAATAGTTGCCTGAAAATCCGGAACAAAAGCTTTGATTTTTGAATTGTCGAATACCGCACTCCATGTTTTATCGCCCAGTAAATCGCCCGTCAGCCGCGGAACCTCTTTTATGATGAAGTCAGTAGGAATATGGATCATTTTCGCTTCAACTCCCAACACATCGGCAATGGTCTGGTAAATCTGGTTCCAAGTCAGCACTTCGTCCGAAGTAATGTGAAATGCCTGACCGATGGCTTTTTCGTTTCCGAGCAATCCCAAAAAACCTTTGGCAAAATCTTCGGCGTGGGTATTCACCCAAAGCGATGTGCCGTCGCCATGAACGATAATTGGCTTGCCTTTTAGCATACGGTCGGCCAGCGTGTAGCAGCCAAATCCGCCAATGGCAACCGGCAAATAGGTATTGTAAGTATAAGAAGGACGCACAATGGTTACCGGGAAATCTTCGTCGCGATAAGCTTTCAAAAGCAGTTCTTCGCTGGCAATTTTGTTGCGCGAGTATTCCCAGTATGGATTTTTGAGCGGCGTTGATTCGGTAATCACGTAATTTACCACCGGCTTTTGGTAGGCCGAAGCCGAGCTGATAAACACGAACTGTTTGGTGCGGCCCCGGAAAACCTGCAAGTCGCGCTCAACATCTTCCGGAGTAAAAGCAATCCAGTCAACCACCACATCAAATTGATGGTCTTTCAGCGCGTTGCGCATGCTTTCCGGATGGTGGATGTCGCCGGTTAACTGATGGGCTCCGGGAATTTCTGACAAGCGATTTCCGCGGTTGAGCAGATAAAGTTCCATTCCCCGTTCAATAGCCATCCGGCTGACAGCTGTACTGATAAATCCTGTTCCGCCAATAAAAAGTACTTTCATCCTGATTCGGT
>Ga0154413_1018_pt2 | contig 12789 bp, 10 predicted proteins | sample RifGroB2_FD_115917 | JGI IMG/M metagenome (GOLD analysis project Ga0154413, IMG submission 115917) | Bacteroidetes bacterium GWB2_41_8 | reverse complement strand
GCCAAACCATTCAATTGCCACCCAGTTAATGGTATCCAGACTGCCTTCCTGAACCAGGGCCATTGCGAGATAAACGATTGAGTATGTAATAAAAACCCAGAGTGCCGAGAAAACAATGTGAGAGCGTTTGTGTAACTTATTCAGGCTAAATACAGCGATCACACCTGCAATCATCTGTAATATAATGTATTCGTAACTGTTTGGTGCAAAATATCCGATTAGCAGCGTGGTAATCATTAATGAAAAGATGGCTGTTCGCGAATCGAAGAATATTCTGATCAGGATGGGCAAAATGGCCATTGGCACCATATAGATATTAAGGGCTTTCACATTTACTGCAAATCCGGCGATGAAAACCATCAAAACGATCATCATAAAGATAAATGTGAATTTTCGCTTGTGGTCGAATATATCGCGCCGGTAAAACAGCAGATATAAAAACATCATTGAGATGAAAATTGAAATAATAAGCATTCGTCCAGCTATCACCAGGAAATACTCTATGTTGTCACCACGCTTTTTTTCGTAGGTATTTTTAAGCGACTCAAGAATCATATATTTTTCCTGACCGACTAAATCGCCCTGAAAAATGATTCTTTCACCAGCCTGAACCATGCCTTTGGTGGTCGAAAGTTTTTCGAGCAGATGGTTTTTCTCGTTTCGGTTGTGCTGTTCGTCGTAATAAAGGTTTTCAGTAACAAAGTCGCTCAGGTTTATGGCCTTCATAAAATCAGGATAGTACCTGTCTGTTAAAATTCGAATTGTATCATTCAGTTGCGAATAGGCCGATTTTATTGAAAATAAGTCGATTATAGGTTTTTTTAGGGCTTTGTTTCCTTTTATCAGCATTATTTCTGATTTTCCGGCCAGCTCTTTGTACGAATCAGTCGATTGCTGCAAAATACCTGTTTTGTAGATTTGCTCAAGAATAGCTGGAAGTCTTTCAAATCTTTCCGGTGTTTTTATTCTCTCATCAGTTTCAATAAATTTTGAAATCGCAAGTGCAAATTCTTTGCTTTTTGCAGGTCCAATAATTGAGTCGAAGGTAAAATATGGTTTGTAAGTTTTTAATACAGAGTCTGTTTCAATTTTAACTTCACTTTCGGTTTTCAGTATTGCAAAGTTAAAAGGGGCAATCAAAGTTTCGTGGCGCCAGGGACTTCCTTTCTGGAATTCATATTTAAAGCGGCTTTCGCCCGGAAATATCAAAAATATCAGACTGATACCTGCAACAAGCACGATTGTAATGTAAAACAGGTGGTATGAATTATTTAAACGGGTTAATAACTTTTTCATAAATTATGGATTTTGAAAACCATTGCAATTTAGAAAGTAACTGTTAAGTTTTATCTTTGAGAAACTAAAAATAATAAAATCTTCGGTGAAACTTGTCGAAACTGCAATAAGCAGGAAGATTCGAAATATTGCAGGCAATTTTTTTCTGAATAATTTAACATCGTATGAACTACGGCATTTCAGGTTTAAGTATCATTCCGGTACGTAAAGAGCCCTCGGAACAAAGTGAAATGATCACTCAGATATTGTATGGTGAGCATTTCATAGTGAATGAAATTATGCTCGGCTGGTGTCGTGTAAAACTGGCTTTCGACGGCTATGAAGGTTGGGTTGATATGAAAATGATTACTCCTTTGGCTGAAAAAACCTATCAAAAGATTGAACATGCGCCGTTTGCTGTTTCTGTCGATATTTTTAATATTATTCCGGTAAATGCCGAACAAACAACAATGATTGTTGCCGGAAGTACATTGCCCTGCTGGCGTCCAAACCTTAAAGAATTTTCGATACAGAAAGAGGTTTTTCGCCATACCGGAAATATTACCTATAAAAATCCCCGAAATATCCGGAAGGTAATTATCGATCAGGCATTAAAATATTTCAATGCCCCGTATTTATGGGGAGGACGTTCTCCTCTTGGAATCGATTGCTCTGGTTTTGCCCAGATTATTTATAAAATGGTCGGTTATTCAATTCCGCGCGATGCAAGTCAGCAGGTACATTACGGAACTTCTTTAAGTTTTGTTGAAGAAGCCAGACCCGGTGATTTGGCTTTCTTTGATGATGGGGAAGGCCGTATCGTTCATGTTGGAATTATCTGGGAAAAGCACAAAATTATTCATGCATCAGGAAAAGTTCGCATCGATAATGTTGACCAGTTTGGTATCTTCAACATCGACACAAAAAAATATACCCACCAGATGCGCGTAATGAAACGGATTATTAAAGACTGAAGAAAAGGAAGTGGTCAGTCTCAATAGTCAATTGTTTCACGTCATTCATTGTCATTTGCTTTGCGTCTGTTTTTTCTACTGAAAACGATAATGACAATCGAATGACCACAAATGACTCTACATTCTGAAACCTGAAACAATATGTACACATACTCTTATCCCCGTCCTGCTGTGACCGTTGATGCAATATTAATCAGCAACAAAAATGCTGTTTTGCTGATTGAACGTGGCCGTGAACCCTATAAAGGGAAATGGGCGCTTCCAGGTGGTTTTATCGAGATGGATGAATCGCTTGAGATAGCCTGCCAGCGCGAGCTGCTGGAAGAAACCGGAATCAGGGTGGGAGAGTTGAAGCAATTTAAGGCGTTCGGGGCAGTTGGCCGTGATCCGCGTCACCGAACCATTTCAGTGATTTTTTACGCTTTTACTGATGACGAATTAATTGCCCGTGCCGGTGATGATGCAGCCAAAGTTCAATGGTTCCCGATAACACAACTACCCGGGTTGGCTTTTGACCATCAGCAAATTTTAGATGAATTTATTTCAGAAATTTTAGCCCAATCTTAATTTATTGCATCGTAAACAATTACCTTTTCCCAAAGGTGCTGGCAATCTTCAACAAATTTCAGATGAATTGGATGTGTCTGATAGATATCCTGATCTGCACCGTTTTTGAAAAATGCGATATACGAGTAGGTGAAAGAATCGTCAACCACTTCGCGGGGCGATTCAACCGGAGTGCCGATATGGTACGATTGTATCTGAGGAACTTTTACCAAAGCATGAATTCCTTTTTCGAATGCTTTTCTGGCTTCGGCATTTTTTGGTTCCTTCAGCCAAAAGAAAACATGGTGAACAAATACTTTTTTCATCGGTGAATTTGCAGCTTCGGTGGTTGCTGATACTGAAACCAGGCCTGTTGCAGCCAATCCTGCAGCCATTTTCTTCATAAATTTACGTCTGTTTTCCATGGTTAAAAAGTATTTACGACTTGTCGGAGCTGAACAAGCCGGGTTAAAAGTCCTTCAAGCAAATCAATCTGCAACATGTTGGCGCCGTCAGATTTAGCGTTGGCCGGATCGGGGTGAGTTTCAATAAAAATACCGTCAACACCTACAGCAATTCCGGCGCGGGCAATGGTTTCAATCAGTTGTGGTTGTCCGCCGGTAACGCCGTTTGCCTGGTTTGGTTGCTGCAAAGAGTGGGTAATGTCAAGTATTACAGGGCAGTTGTTTTTTTGCATTTCAGGAATACCGCGATAATCAACAATTAAATCGTGGTATCCAAAAGTTGAACCTCGCTCGGTTAAAAATACGCTGTCATTCCCGCTTTCCCTGACTTTTGTAACTGCAAATTGCATTGCTTCGGCTGATAAAAACTGACCTTTTTTAATGTTTACAGCTTTGCCTGTTTGTGCAGCAGCAATCAGAATATCGGTTTGCCGGCATAAGAAAGCAGGAATTTGAAGCATATCGACATATTCGGCAGCCATTGCAGCTTCCTGTGCTGTATGTATATCGGTCACAGTTGGAATGTCAAAAGTTTCACTCACTTTCCGGAGTATTTTCAACGCTTTTTCGTCTCCAATTCCGGCAAACGAATCCAATCGTGAGCGGTTTGCTTTCCGGTACGAGCCTTTAAAAATGTAGGGGATTTGTAATTTGTCGGTAATTTTAACAATCCGTTCTGCAATTTCCATGGCCATTTGTTCGCCTTCAATTGCACACGGTCCGGCCAAAAGCAGGAAGTTTGAATTGTTATATTTTAGTTTTGGTATCATCAAAATTATTTTTCACGAAGATAATTCAATTCTTCAGAACTTTAAACTGTAGCCAAGTCCAAGAATATTGAGACTTGTTTTTGCATCGGTATAATCCTGCAATCGGTAATAAATACTGATTTCGTTGCTTTTATTGATAGGGTAGGCCAATCCGCCGGTGTATCTTGATTTTTCAACTCCCTTTAAAATCAGGTCATGAAATACCTCCGCCGAAATAAATGGGACTAACTTGCTTCCCTTGATATCGTAATCAAGCTTGGTCCTGTATCTGAAATATGATGCCTTGTCGCTAGTTGTTTGATCGAAATCAGCTCCGTTCGTATATCTTAGCCTGATTTGAATATCAAACCTGTCGAGATTAAATCCGGATTTGGCATCGAAAGCCAGCCGGTTTGAAGATTCCCATTCGTATATTTTCCGCTTTTCGCGGTAATTATATTCGTTTTCGAAGCGGTAATATCCTGCAATAGTTAGATATTCGTTAAGTTTATATGAAAGCCCACCTTCGAATATATACGAATCCATTTCAAATCCGCTGGCAAGCCTTAATTCAGGATTAAATTCAACTTTCAGGTTTTTTACAATCTTTTTGCTGAATTCAAGTTCCAGCCAGGTTGCAGGAGCTGTTTGTGAAAATGCAGAAATTACTGGAAGAACAAGTAAAATAAATAGTATTAACTTATTTCTTAGCATGATTAGTTTTTCTGATTGCCATTAATATCGAAGAAAATATTGATATATGCCACATCTCGCAGGAAGTCAATACGTTCAATTTCAAAGTGTTTAATGTCTATTCCAGTGCGGGTTTTCAGGTCTTCCATCAAAATGTCTTTTTTGTCAGCCTGCACGTTTTCAATTTTCTCGTAAATAATCCGGTACGAAATTTCCTGCCTCAGGTTTAATATTTTCTCCAGAATAAAAATTCCACCCATGATCAGGAGGTTTGTTGTAATCAACTCAGCGTAACTGATTTTTTTGTTGGCAAGTGCATTGATTACAGAAACAGCAATAACAACAAATAGATAGGTCATTTCTTTAATCGGAATGGCATCGGTCCGATATCTGATGATGCCGAAAATGGCGAATAACCCAAGTGCAAATCCAAGCTCGATCTTTACGCTTTCGAGCAGGAAACACAAAAGAAATATAACGATACTTATTGCTACATATGTGAAGTAGAAGTCTTTACGTTTGCTTGTTTTTGCATAAATGACAACAACGATGAAACAGGTTACCAACAAATTCAGTCCAAAGCGAACCAGTAGTTCTACGTAGTCATCGGGATTAATGATTTTAATTCCCAAAAATTTCAATTCTTCAAGTGTCTGAGCCGCTTGTAAAAGGATTAACGAAAGTTGCATGATTTAAATAGTTGTTTAGTTGAAATATTCTTTGTGAAGTTTAAGTAAGAGCGGTTTAAATCTATTCTTTTTGATTTTTTCTTCGAGAAGCGACCGGCCAATGCAATACTTGCTGAAGCCTTGTTTTCTGATTTTCTTTTCTCTTAAAATTTGGGTAATGAGGGCCGTTTTGTTTGCCTTGCTTTGTTTAATCTCAATAATCACCAAATTTTCAAGTGTAATTTCATTTTCTTCATTCCTGAATCCGGGAAATGTATCGATGGTAACCCGTTCCGTGAAATTATTGTCGGCCAATGTAATACGGTTAAAACTGCTCATTATTTTAGGATAGAGTGCCGAAGCAGGGTAGGGCGATGTTTTCTCGATAAAATCAAGTTCCTGATCTTCAAATTCGGGTTCAAAATCATCGCGGGTAATTCGTTCTTTGATAGTTCTTCCCTTGTTGTTTTTAAATTTTATTTCCAAAAAATTATCTTCCGATTGAACGTATTGGCGAACCCTGATTTTATACCTGTTCCGCTTACCGTTCTGATGATTGATATACATCTGATCGTCAGCAGTGTCGAAATAGGTGTTGTCGTAGGGGAATATGGTTTCGCCATTTATTTCGAGTATGCAGTAATCGTTTTTTAAGGTTTCCAGAAGTTCAGGTAAAAAATTGCGGTGGACACAAAATTTGAGATCGGTCCGATTCATTAATTTTACCTGATCCAGGTCGGTCAAAGTAATTCTCTTAAAAGATTTTATTGAATTAGTAATTAGGTTCATTGATCAGTTTTAGGATATGCGAAACTAATCTTTTTTTTTGAGCTGGCTGTAACAAAATTGTAACATGAATGTAACATTTCCCTCATTCTGTAAGTGTTTATTCATTATCTCATCAAAACTCCTGAACTTTTATACCGAAAAAAAAAACTCCGAAGTAAACTGTACTCCGGAGTTTTTTGATGTCAGGTTATAACCAAATTTTGGGTTTGGCTAAACCTTATTTTGATTGGTTTTTCCTTTATTCGGCTGCTGCGTAATCCATAGAAGCCATTCTCTTGTAGCCGTTATATCTCCATTTTGCATTTTCTTCGGCAGCGGCGAATAGTTCATCGGCTACTTCAGGAAATGCTTTTTTGAGTGAGCTGTAACGAGCTTCGCCAACCAGGAACGATTGGAATTTCGACCAGTCCGGGGCATTTGAGTCCAGTACGAATGGGTTCTTTCCTTCTTCTTCGAGCAGCGGATTGTGGCGGTATAAGCTCCAGTATCCACATTCAACAGCGATTTTTTCTTCGTTCTGAGTGCGACCCATCGATTGTTTCAAACCGTGGCTGATACATGGCGAATAAGCAATGATCAGTGATGGTCCGGGATAAGCCTCCGCTTCGCGGATTACCTTCAGGTACTGAGCCTGATTAGCGCCCATTGCAACCTGTGCTACATACACATATCCATAAGACATAGCCATTACGCCAAGGTCTTTTTTGCGGATACGTTTTCCTGAAGCGGCGAATTTAGCTACTGCACCAACCGGAGTTGATTTCGATGCCTGTCCGCCGGTATTTGAATACACTTCGGTATCCATTACCAGTACGTTTACATCAGCGCCTGAAGCCAATACATGATCCAAACCACCATAGCCGATGTCGTAAGCCCAGCCGTCACCTCCGAAGATCCATTGCGATTTTTTAACCAGGTATTGTTTCAATCCCATGATGTCTTTCGCATAAACGGCATCGCTGCCAGACAATACTTCACGAACTTTTGCTGAAACTTCTTCCGTTTTTTCACCGTTCAGTTTATTTTCAATCCATGCGGTGAATGCTTCTTTTTCAGCTTCAGTTGCACCATCGGCAATCGCATTTTTCATGATCATTTCGATGCGGTCGCGTTGTGCTGCAACACCTTCCGACATACCAAATCCGTATTCGGCATTGTCTTCAAACAGTGAGTTACCCCATGCAATACCTTTCTCGCTTTCTTTGTGTTTGCAATATGGCGTAGAAGGAGCTGATCCACCATAAATTGAAGAACAACCTGTGGCATTCGATACCATCATACGTTCGCCAAACAACTGCGAAATCAACTTGATGTATGGTGTTTCACCACAGCCTGCACAAGCTCCGGAGAACTCGAACAATGGCTGAGCAAACTGTGAGTTTTTAACCGATTTATTTTTCTCAACAACTTTTTCCTTGTAAGTTACCTTCGAATCCATGTGATTCCAACGTGAAATTTCAGCTTCCTGAGTTCCAAGTGGTTTCATTTCCAGGGCTTTGGTTTTCGAAGGACAAACATCGGCACAGTTACCGCAACCGGTACAGTCAAGTACGCTTACCTGAATACGGAAATTCAAATTCGGGAATTGTTTGTTTGGCACAGCCTGAAGTGATTTTGTTCCATCAGGTAATTTGGCCATTTCGTCTTCGTTAATCAGGAATGGACGAATTGCAGCGTGAGGACAAACATAAGCACACTGGTTACACTGAATACAGTTTTCAGCCTGCCATTCAGGAACATTTACTGCGATACCGCGTTTTTCGTAAGCAGCGGTTCCAGATTGGAATGTGCCATCTTCAGCGCCAAGGAAAGTACTTACAGGAAGGTCATCGCCTTTTTGAGCATTGATTACATCAACAATGTTTTTGATGTATTCCGGACGATTATCGTCTTCTGTTTCAACACCGGCTTTCAGGTTTTTCCATTCAGCAGGAACTTCAACTTTCACCACATTGTTTGCTCCTGCATCAACAGCAGCATAGTTCATGTTGATTACCTTTTCACCCATTTTACCATACGATTTCACGATGGCTTTTTTCATTTCATACACGGCAGTTTCGAATGGAATTACTTCAGTAATTTTGAAGAAAGCCGATTGCATGATGGTATTGGTGCGGTTTCCAAGGCCAATTTCTTCGCCCAGTTTGGTTCCGTTGATGATGTAGAATTTGATTTCATTGTCGGCCATGTATTTTTTCATGCCGTCAGGAAGTCTTTTAATCGTTTCTTCCTCATCCCAAATAGAATTCAACAGGAACGAACCGCCTTTTTTCAAGCCTTTCAGTACATCATACAAATGAACGTATGCAGGAACGTGGCAAGCCACAAAGTCAGGTGAGTTTACCAGATAAGTTGAACGGATTGGCACATCGCCAAAACGAAGATGTGATGAAGTGAAACCTCCTGATTTTTTTGAATCGTAGGCAAAATAGGCCTGGCAATATTTGTCGGTAGCTTCACCAATAATTTTAATCGAGTTTTTGTTGGCACCCACAGTACCGTCAGAACCTAAACCGTAGAATTTAGCTTCGTAAGTTCCGGCAGGAGCAACGTTTACCTCCGGTTTTAATGGCAACGATTTGAACGTAACATCGTCAACAATACCGATGGTGAATTGATTTTTAGGTTCATTCAGCTCAAGATTTTCGTAAACCGAAAGAATTTGTGCTGGTGTAGTGTCTTTTGAACCCAGTCCGAAACGTCCGCCAACAACAAGCGGAGCATTTTCTTTTCCGTAGAATAATTCGCGAACATCCAGATACAATGGTTCTCCGTTTGCTCCCGGTTCTTTACTACGGTCGAGTACTGCAATACGTTTTACTGATTTTGGCAAAACATTCATGAAATACTTAGTCGAGAATGGACGATAAAGATGTACAACCAGCAAGCCTACTTTTTTGCCCTGTGCAGCCAGATAATCTACCGTTTCGCGGATAGTTTCGGTAACCGAACCCATAGCAATAATAATGTTTTCGGCATCTTCAGCACCGTAATAAGTGAAAGGATGATATTCGCGGCCGGTGATTTTTTTGATGTCCTGCATGTAGGATTCAACGATATCAGGAACTGCATCGTAGAAACGGTTAGCAGCTTCTTTAGCCTGGAAGAAAATGTCAGGATTTTGGGCTGTACCTTTTGTTACAGGGTGTTCTGGATTTAATGCACGGTCACGGAATTCCTGAATCAGGTTCATGTCAACCAGCGGAAGCATGTCTTCTTTGCTGATTACTTCAATTTTCTGAATTTCGTGTGAAGTACGGAATCCGTCGAAGAAAGCCATGAATGGAATACGCGATTTTAAAGTTGCAAGGTGAGCAACGCCGGCAAGGTCCATTTCTTCCTGAACCGAACCTGCTGCCAACATGGCAAAACCTGTCTGGCGAGCTGAATATACGTCGCTGTGATCGCCGAAAATAGACAAAGCATGTCCGGCTAATGCACGGGCACTAATGTGGAATACAGTTGGAAGTAATTCACCTGCAATTTTATACATGTTCGGGATCATCAGCAACAAACCCTGCGAAGCAGTATAAGTTGAAGTCAATGCTCCTGATTGTAAAGCACCGTGAACTGCACCTGCAGCTCCACCTTCGCTCTGCATTTCGGCCAGGCGAACCGGACGACCAAACAGGTTGGTTTTTCCGTTTGCGGCCCATTCGTCAACATATTCGGCCATAGTTGATGAAGGCGTAATTGGGTAGATACAAGCTACCTCGCTAAACATGTAACTGATATGCGCAGCCGCATAGTTTCCGTCGCATGTAATGAATTTTTTTTCTTTTGCCATTTTTACAATTTTTAGTTCGTATTTTCTTTATTTAATTTTATCTGTATTCACTTTAATATAAAAATCCAAAGAGCCAGAGCGGAATTATATTTTCGGTTCCAATCTCAATCATATCAGCCGCAGCATAAGAATCATCGGCAACGGGAACTGTGTATTTGTTGCCTACAGAAAAATGAAAATGTTCGTTCACCTTAAAATCTGCTTTTCCTGAAGTCTTTACCTGATGTTGATAACCCACCTGATTGCAGAAAAATGTTTGTCTTAAAGTGTTGTTGGTAATATTTTCAGGATCAATAGCATACATTAGATTGGTATTGTGCAGATATACCAAATCGGGTTTTTTAATCTCATCTTCGTTGCCATTTGAGAATAAAAGATTGATAATCCTGGCATTTTTCAGATAACGAAGGTAATTCATAATGGTGGCCCGCGATGTTTGAACATCGGCACTGATTTTACTTACATTGGGCGAAAATGGTACCTGGCTGGCAATAATTTGTAATAGTTTCCGAAGTTTCGGCAGGTACTGCAAGTCAATCTGATTAAGGTAAGTTACATCAATTTCGAGTGCCAGATTGATGTGTTTAAGCAAAGTTTCGTTGTAAAACCCTTTATTCCCGAGGAAATACGGATAAAATCCATTTTTCAGGTATTCGTTAAAATAGGCCAGTGGCTTTATTTCACGCGTTATTTCCTGTGCAATGGCAACATGATTGGTCAAAATTTCCTGGAAGGTGTATCTCCTGAAATTCAGGTTCGACTGGTAATTCAGGTATTCGCGAAACGACAGGCCTTCGAGATGGTAAATTTTAGCGATGTCCTGCAATTCGTTGTTTCCTTCAATAACCCTCAGAACTGGCGAGGCTGAAAAAATAATCTGAAGCTCCGGGAAATTTTCGTAACAGGTTTTTAGTTCAGAGGCCCAATCCGGATATTTGTGTATCTGATCCAGAATCAGTGTTTTGCCTCCTTTTTTATAGAATTCGTCGGCAAACGAAACGATTTTTCTTTTGGTGAAGTAAAAGTTGTTCAGATTTACATACAGACATGTTTTATCGTTCAAAAACTTTTCTTTTACAATATCGATCAGGAAGGTTGTTTTACCAACCCCGCGAAATCCTTTGATTCCGATGATCCGGTGTTCCCAGTTAATTTCATCAAGAAGTTCCCTCCGGATGGTAACCTGGGTTTGTTCCTGCAAGATATTGTGAATATTGACCAAATTTTGCATGTGCTGAACTTTATGCACCAAAATTAGCGTTTAAAAAATTCTAATTGCTATCTGGAGATGTCAAAATTTGTTTGAAAGTGTAATTTAGAATTGTTAAAAATAATAATTCATTGTAATCTCCGGAGAATGAAGTAAGGTCAGAAATTATACAATTCATATTTTTCTAATTTTGCTGATTCAATAAAAAACAGATGACAAACAGAACTCCCGAATTATTGGCTCCCGTAGGAAATACCGAGTCGTTTTATGCCGCACTTAACGGAGGCGCCAATGCCGTATTTATGGGACTTCAGGAGTTTAACGCCCGCGGAAGAGCCAGTAATTTTACCCGTCCATTGCTTCAGCTGGCAGTTCGCAAGGCCCACGAAAAAAATGTAAAAGTTTATATTACCCTTAATACGCTCATTAAAAACAAAGAAATTGATCAGTTGATCGATGTTTTGTCGTTTCTGAATTCGCTAAAAGTTGATGGAATCATTGTTCAGGATTGGGGCGTTTATTTTATTGCCCGCCGGTTTTTCCCAAAACTGGTGCTTCATGCAAGTACCCAAATGGGCAATCACAATTCGGTGGGAGTAAATTTTGCGGCTTCAAAGGGAATTGTACGCACTGTTTTGGCCCGCGAATTAACAATGCCAGAGCTCGAAAAAATTACTGAAAATAGTAAAGCCGAATTGGAAATGTTTGTTCATGGCGCCTTGTGTTATTCGTTCTCCGGAATGTGTTTGTTTAGCAGCTATGTGGGAGGACAGGGAGCCAATCGTGGATTGTGTAAGCAAAGCTGCCGGCGTTTATATCAGGAAGGAGAGGAGCAGCATACTCTTTTTAGCCTGAAAGACAACCAGCAGCTTAGTAACTTGCAACGGCTCGTTGAACTGGGAATTCATTCACTGAAAATTGAAGGTCGGATGAAATCGGCTGACTATGTGTTTCAGGTTTGCCGGGCATACCGAATGGCATTGGATGATCCCCGCAATATGGAAGCAGCTGCAGCAATGCTGGAACTGGATACTGGCCGCGAAAAAACTTCCTACTTTCTGGGCGGCGATATAAGTGATGGAATTACTGATGATCCGTCAACCGGAAAACTGATCGGGCAAATTGCTGAAGTGAAACGAAATTTTATTTCTTTTGAAAGCAATGTGAAACTTGACGAAGGCTATCGTTTAAGAATCAGGAATAAAAGTGATGATGATCAGTTGTATGTTAAGGTTGAAAACTTCAGGTCAAATGGACGTTTATATGAGATACCAACTGATTTGGCCGGAAAAATTAAAATAGGTGACGATGTTTTGTTGGTTCGGCTGAAAGTTCAAAGTTTTTCGTCAAGGCTCGGCAATGTCAGTACCCTGCCCGAATTAAAAAGGCCACTTGTAAATAAACAGGAAATTAGAAATAGTTTAGTTATTGCCGTAAAGCCAACAAAACCAATGCTTTTAGTTCGGATCGGCAGTCCGGAGTGGATTGCGAAACTACGGTTCGATGATTACGATGCTGTAATTTTATCGTATAAAAAGTCGGATTGGGAGAGTTTTGATCCGAATGTTGCATTATTTCAGCAAAATCGACAAAAAATACGAATCGAGTTACCCAAATTCATTTCAGAAAATAAC
>Ga0154413_1054_pt1 | contig 12985 bp, 9 predicted proteins | sample RifGroB2_FD_115917 | JGI IMG/M metagenome (GOLD analysis project Ga0154413, IMG submission 115917) | Bacteroidetes bacterium GWB2_41_8 | reverse complement strand
TGAAGCCAAGGGCTGCCAAATTCCAGTTGCCTGAATAAGAGCAAATTATATTGCGTCCCCTCATCGGGTTCAGTAGCATCCGCAAACCGGCAAATCAGGAAAAGCAATATGACAACAAGTCGTTTATTCATAGATCTTAGGTCGCGGATCAACATCTTTTAAAAAGTCTTCGGCCGAGTTGTTGGTATCCTGATAAATTGTCCTTCCATTGATAACTCCCTGAACTTTCCGGCGAACACATTTCCCCGAACGTGAACCAGAAGAGACAAGGGTATAACCGGCATCTAATTCCGGAGGAAAACGTTTATAAACCGATCGAGCTTCATCGAGCACCACCTCCACGGCATCGAGTACATAGTTATTGGCAATTTTTGCAAAATAAGTTGTATTTGAGCCTGATGCAGAAGCTTTTGAAACCATGTTTCTTTTTATGTATTCTTTTCGTTCGCGGTCGGTATTACCCGGAATTTTTGCGATTGCAATTGCGCTTCCGCCCCCAACATGAAATGCGACGTCGTTGCCCCTGAAAACAAATAAATCCTCTATTAAATTGGGAACCGACGGAGAATCAAGATCAGCCTCTGGTTGCTTAAGTACATAAAATTCGAAATTGGCACTGCCCAGGTTTACCGGGCTCAATGGATTTCCGTTGGGGTCGTCGCGATGATTCATCCCGTTTCTGGCCAAAAGAATACTTTTCCCGGGCAACACCGGAACCTGACTGCCATTCCCGGGTATAGTCCAAATCATCTTCACCACAATCGTGTCCTTTATATTCGCCCAGAAATTAGTGCCGGTTCCATACGATTCATGCTCCAACACCGAAATCCCATCAGCAAATTGTATTTCGGGAGTATTGTTCACAATCTCGATGTATTGGTCGGCTGAATAAGCTTTCCCGGCCGGTGTGCTACATCCGCTGAAATAAAATTCTTTGATTACAAACGGTGCCAGTCTCCCTTTGAACACCTTAATGGTATCATTTACCTGGCCATAAACCTTAATCGTTTTCAATCCATTCAAATAAGAAACAATTCCTTCCTGAACCGATGAATATGAAACAGTTACACTATAAAAACCAGGCTCAACCAATGAAAGCTGAACTTTTCCATACTGATCAGTGTAGGTTTCAATCGTATAGGCTTTTGATTGATTAAACAATGTCACCTTGGCGCCTGCTTTTTGTTCCAGCTGAAATTCATCGCCAAAATCAACCATCAGATCAACCTTGTAACTGTTGTAATCAGGCTCTTTCAGGCAAGAGCCCAAAAGAAAAAACAGCGCAGCAATAGTAAGTACTTTCTTCATGGTTTACAGGATTAATTTTAATTCGGCCCCGAAATATACCGAAGGATTTCTTCGGACAAACGAACCCGCTCTTTTATATTCATATTGAGGACGGTAATTTACAATATTATTCACATAAAAGCTCAATTTCATCCTATCGGTCATTTCTTTCGATAACCTGAAATTGGTCTGCAACAAAGGCGGCATTACTTCTTTCAGATAATAATTCGGGCTTTTAAGATCAACAAAGCGAATAAAATCCGGATTTGTCCTCATTTCAGGAGTAAATTCCTTCGTTGTACCATCGCTATAAACCAGATACATCGGCGCTTCGTCGTATTCCGGAAAATAATAACTATCGTACCAAAGCATCTGAAGTGTACCCGAAAAAATCAGGCGCAGTTTTGGCACCTGGGTAACCGTGCGAAGGTTGGTATTCAGCCGCTCGCTTACCCGGCTTTCTCCGGCCGGATAAACGCCAACATAAAGCATTGGCTCCGATGCTGTCCGGGGCGGCTGATATTGATACGGAATGGTACTGCTGATGCGCTTTGTTCGCAACCATGCACCATCGAGCGTAAACGAGGTATAAAGCGAATTAATTTTCCCGAAATCGAAACTGAATTCCACCCCCGATTTTTGGCTTTCCTGATTATTGACCGGCATCAGGTACGAAACTGGAGCAATCGTTGGAATAACAGGAAGCGTGGCTGGATTTGGTTTTGTGCCGAAAGGTATATTCTCGGTATTGTACCGGTTGTAATTGATGAACAGATAATTGCTAGCAAAATCGAATTCATTGGTAAGGTCTTCCCTAAAAAAAGTAATCAACCCATTTATTTTTTTAATCCTGAAAATCAGGCTTGCTTCCATTTTCAGGTTTTCCGAAGGTTTTAATTCGGCATTGGCGGTTTCGTATATGCGCGTATTGACAACCGATGTATTGTAAAGCGGATCGCCCACATAATAACTCAAAGCGCCTAAATCGAAATAGGCTTTGTCGGGATACAGGTACAACAAAGGCGGAGCTTTAAATGTCTTGCCAATTCCAACACCGACTGCCAGTTTATCGAAAACCGAACTATTTTTCCGGCTTAGAAACGCGTATTGTGCATTCAACCGCGGTTCAGTATAAAATCCAAGTCGGCTGCGAAACATTCCTGATGATTGAAAATTATTCAGCCTTACACCTGCCTGAATTTCGAGGTTTGTTTTCCCGAAAACCATAAAAAGCTTATCTTCAAGGTAAACCGAATAATTTTGAAGTGCCGGAATGTCTTTGTATTTTCTGGGACGCGCGGTGTAGGTCGATATAAAAGGAGGATTGGCGACATCGTAAATTTGTCCTTCGCCGTAATTGGCGTTCAGCCTGTAATCAAATCCGTATAAAATCTCATTGGTCGTTCCGTTCTGAAAATTGACAAACTTGTTGGCTGTAACCTGGCCAAAAATTGCTATTGGTTTGCCATCAATGACATAACCGGTAAGTTGTTCGGAAGGCAGAAACAAGCCGTAATTTTCACCTTCGGTCAGCGAAGTAGAGATCGTCTGTATCCCGCTGGTCGATCTGTATTTCTCTTCGCTACTTTTTTGGTGGGTGTATGATGCTGAAAACGAATAATCCAGACTGGTCAAAAGCTTCAGTTCCGGAGACCATTTCCCGTACATATTAAAACGCAGTCCACGGTCTTTCGACAAAATCCGCTCGTTGGCAACCATTGCGTCGGGATCGGTTTTAAAGTCATCAATGGTTTCGTAATAACTAACTTTTGCATTGTATGTCAGTGGGATTTTCTGTGGATCGAATATTTTCGAAAAGCCAACTTCTGCCGTTAACCGGTTAAAAACAGTGTACTTGCTACGTATATCATCAAACGACTGTAAATAATCGAAGTCGAAATTCAAATTGCTGCGTATTGATTTCAGGCTTAAACCTTTACCGAAAGTTAATTGCTTTATTTTGGGATCGGTTTTAAGTTTCACCTCCAACGGGGTATATCCGGCTTTTGTTTTAATGAGAACAACACCTGATGTCAGGTCGCCAAAAGTTACCGAAGGAATTCCCCTGATGACCTCCACCGACTCGATATTATCAGTCGATATTTGTCGCAGATCGACGCCGGAGCCAATCGTTGTGCTAAACTTGTCGCCTAATTTTGACGTTGCAAAAGTTTGCAGGTTGCCATCGTTTGAGATGGGCGCCCCATCGACCATGATGGAAGTTCCCATTGCACTGTTGTTATCGGCCCCAATCTCGCGGATTGAAATTCGTTGTGCCGACCGCAGATCCGGATTGGCGGAGAGATTGCCGGGAATCAACTGCATCACGTCGGCCAGACTTGTAGGTTGCACATGTTCGATTGCCGCATTGCTAACAATTGAAGAACTTGTAAGCCCATTATCGTTTTTTGAAAGTACGGTAATTTCGTCCATATCGTACGAAACAGGGACCAGTTTTATCACCAATTCAGAGCCGGTAAAAAGCGCTGGGTCAAATTTCCCTGAATATGTTTCGAAACCCAAATGCTGAACTTTGATGATGATAAAAGGAATTTCCAAACGTTTGAAATTGAAAAGCCCATTTTCGTCAGAAGAAGTCCATGAACCCGTCTCCTGAATATATATTGATGCAAAACTTACTGGTTCTCCAGATTTTTTGCTTATCAATTTTCCCCGAATTACTTGCGGAGCCTGAGCGAAAATCCCTGATGTTAAAGTAAATAAATACAGACAGGCGACAATCCTTTTCAACATAAAAACAGCTTCAAGTTTTTTAGGTAGAAGAATGGCTCTAAAGGGCATCCCATCTGCCTAAATACTATTTAAAAATAACTTTTTGAGTATATTTTTTACCCTCGATCAATGCTGCAACAATATAAATTCCGGGCGTAAAAGAGTTGTATTCAATCCTGAAATTCGGGGAACGCGGTTCTGTATTAGCCACCAGCTGGCCTGAAATGTTGTAAACCATGCAGCGATCAATGTTCTTTTCGGCAGAAACCAGTTCCAACGCTGAAGTTCCGTAAAAAACCTTCAGCGGGTTTGGCAATTTCACTTCCACAGCAAAGGTTTTTATGTCAAGATCAGTCACAGCCACCTTGTAAACATTCGATTTACCCAACAGATACAACGAATCATTCAAGACTTCGCCCGCAGCAAAAATGGCAACTCCAAGGTTACAGTCTTTCCAGCTCGTACCGCCATCGTTGGTAAATTTATTTGCAGTTGACGATCCTACCGACATAAACGAGTTATTATCCAGTACCACAAAATCAAATCCTCCGTTTACACCGCTAAATTTCGTAAAAGTGCTGCCGCCATCTTTTGTTGCAAATACACCTTTGTTGTTGGAAGTCTGAAAATACACTTCATCAACAGACTGGATTGTTACTGAACTTACAACCAAATTACTGTCAGTTCCAATGGTAAGTTTCGGGTATAAATCAATAAATGTCGTTCCATTGTCGGTTGTCTTCAGTAGAATTTTATTACCTGCCAAATACCCGGTTTCTCCTGAAAATTCGATGGAGTTAACGATAGCACCTCCAAAATCCTTGGTTACAGCGGTCCATAAATCGCCGCCATTGGTGGTCTTAAATACACGCGAATGTTTCGTCACGGTTTTTGGTACCGTGATGGTATCGCTCCATCCAGCAAACATAAAAGCTGTTTTGGCATCAACACATTCAATGGTGTAATTGTCCATTGCATAACATCCTTTCAGTGTCGGATATTTTGACGCATCAGTTGGCGTGTCTTTTCCAACATTCTTGGTATTGAGTACTTTCCATGTTTTCCAGGCATCTTCGGTTTTATAAATCAACCCATTCAAATAATAATCTTCTCCTGAAGGATAATCAACCATTTTTAACCATCGTGAGGTCAGATATCCGGTGCTGCCAGACGTGCTTACACTCCGAAAATCGTATTTTCCATCGTAAACAACCAAGTCCGGAAATAAAGCGTCAGTCCATGTTTTACCGCTATCGGTTGTCCTTTTAGCAAGTTGGTCGTCGCCAACTATCAATGCATTTTTCTCATCAGCCAAATACATTTTCTGAAGAATCGAACTGCCTTCAACAAGAGTTTTGGACACCCATTTATAATTTCCGGCTTTCAGATCAGAAACAGCCATTTTGTTAATCACTGAGGTAGCCATTACATAAAGTGAATCGTTAAATACACCTGAAATCTCCCAACTTGTTTTTCCAGGATAGCAAGAAACCCAGGTGGTGCCACCATCAATCGTTGCTTTCGAAGCCGATTGGGACCCAAGAACAATCATAGTTTTATCGTCAAGCTTAAAAATATCGTTGCCACCCGTGGGTCCGTTAAGCTTTGTAAACGTATTGCCACTATCAGCCGATATAAAAACACCAGACGTAGTCACAACATGAATTTCATTCTCTTTGAATGATCGAATTTCATTAATAAAGGCATTGGTTCCTGCCACTAATGAGAATGCAGGAAAAAGATCACTAACAATATCGTTTTCAGTTGATGCCTTCAACAATATTTTGTTGCCACCGATATAAATATCCGATCCAAACTTTTTCATCGCATTGATATAAGCTCCACCAAAATCCGGGGTAATCGCGGCCCATTTTGCCCCCCCATCAGTGGTTTTAAAAACCGCCGAATGTGCATTTTTTGTTCCAGAAGTAACATCAAACCAATGCATAAAAATCATTGCTTTTGAAGCGCTTACACTTAAAACGGCAAACGGGTTCAATGATATACTTCCTTTTGCATTTGGATTTATTGCCGGACTTGTTCCCTCCCCGATTTTGGAAAGATCCAGTTGAGACCATGTTGATCCGTTATCAAGGGTTTTAATCAAAACCCCATTCACAAAAACGTCCTCGTCCCCACCAGTCGGATTTTTTACCAGCATAGTTTTTCTACCAACAATATAACCAACATTGTCAGTAACACTAATGTCATTAAAATGATATTTGGGATTAAACAGGCCAACATCTTCCCACGAGATTCCTTTATCTGAAGTAATCTTAAAGGTTCTTCCAAAGCCGGCAATTACTGCAGTATTTTCATCGTGAATACTCATTCCCTGCAAATTATTGTCTTTGCTGATTTCCTGAGTTTTCCATTTAAAGACAGGATTCGAAGTTTGAGAAAAAGAAAGAAAAGGAATAGAAAATATTAATAATAGGATCAATAATTTCATATAGATATTCTTAAAGGTGTAGTCAGAATTATTAATCGCCCAAGATAATCAATTTTGACAAAGTACAGTACTTTACCTTTGACGGCTTATATTTTTACTATCAGTTACCTTTTCATTGGTAATTTGGAGTGATGCGCTTCCAAATAAATGTTTATTTCATCCGAAGGCCTGGATAATAGGTATCTACAAATTTAATGGCATCTTCCTTAGTTTGAAAAAGATCACCTTCTGTTTCATTCCAGTCATCCCCTTTCTTTAAAGTAAATTTATCGCACCCATCTACTGGCGACATATCAATATTTTCAAGTGATCTCATTATAATTTTGTCGGGATCAATACTGATTACTTTTGCGTGTACTACTTTAATTCTTAAGGGGATTCCATTTTTATCATCTACAATTACAATCCCATAGCAAGTGATTCCTTCTTTTACCCATGAACCAATCTTTTTTGTGATTATTCCATCTGAACCTGACTTACTTTCATCGTATTTGTATTGTTCCAGAATTTTTGACTTATCACTTTGACCACAGCCCGGCATATACAACAGAAGTATGATGCCAGCAATAATCAAGATCAATTGTTTCATAAGTTTTAGAATATTTAAAGTCAATCTGAAATAATTGGTCAAATATATCATTCCAATATTCTATTAGCACAAAATATATCAACAAATATTTTTGCAAAATTAGAAAAAAACATGACAGCCTGAAATCAGAATAAATGTCCATTCACTCACCATCAGTCTTTTACATATTTTTTATCCAAAAAGAAACAAACACAAACAAAAAAAATGACCCGCGATTTGCGAGCCATTTTCTTATCAAATTCACTTACTAAATATATTAAAACCTTAATATGCGTAATCTTTCAACGATTTTTCAAGCTTTTTACGCGTAAAGAAAATACGACTCTTTACAGTTCCTAGCGGAAGAGTGAGCTCTTCTGCAATCTCTTTGTATTTGTAACCATCAAGAAACATATTGAAAGGAACTTTGTACTCATCTTCCAAAGCGTTGATACATTTGACAATCTCTTTCGAGCTGTAAATTGATTCAGGCGATGGATAACTTTTATCTTTCGAAAACTTAAGATGGAAATCGTTGTTAGCTCCGTCGAATGTACTCTTCGATTTTACATTTCTACGGTAATTATTAATAAACGTGTTTTTCATTATCGTGTATATCCACGCTTTGAAATTTGTATTTTGGGCAAACTTATCTCTGTAGGTGAGCGCTTTCAGGAATGTTTCCTGAAGAAGATCCTGTGCTTTTTCGTGATCTGAAGTCAGGCTGAGTGCATAATACAACAACTTGTCTTGCAGGCCTAAAAGTGCGGTGTTGAATTGAAGCTGTGTCATGGCGTTCGTTTTTGTTTGTTAATAATGATACAAATATAGAGATTCGTTTTACGAAAAAAAGGATTTAAGACTCTTTTATTCTTCGATATTTTTTATAGCTTATAAAGATTATTTATGCAGGTAATATTTCTGGCTTGATTTAAAACTATACGGAGTGTACATAAGTTTGTTCCTTCATTACAACATGTTATTAAACAAACATTTCAGGAGTTGAAAAATTGGAAATAACAGAAATTTTTAGTAATTCGCTGAACACTCAAAATTGCTTCAACCTTGACTCATCTCAAATAATTATTACTTTAGCGCCGCTTATTTTAAGTTATAAATGAAAAAAGTAATTAAATCCCACAGGGCTGAAATGTTTACATTCAAACGTTGGGGACGAAAAGCTTATTCATTGTTCAGTGTACTCAAACAACCTGTGCGCATTGGCGTGTTAATGGTTGCTTATACTTCTGTTTCTGAACCTGAATTACTTTTTGCCCAAGCCGACAGTTCGAAAGTGAGCATGGAATACAATCTCGACGAGGTCGAGGTTAGCGCCCAAAGATCACCTGTTACTTTCTCGCAGGTGGCACGGATCGTATCCGTAATCGAGAGAAATGAGATTGAGGCGGCACCCGTACAAAGTCTTCAGGAACTGCTTGAATATGCGCTAAGTGTTGATGTCCGGCAGCGCGGTATTCATGGAGTTCAGGCCGATATCTCGGTCAGGGGCGGGTCCTTCGATCAAACCTTAATTCTTCTAAACGGCATCAACATCTCCGATCCACAAACGGGTCACCACTCGCTCAATCTCCCTGTCAGTTTTAAAAACATCCAGCGAATCGAAATTCTGGAAGGTCCGGCCGCCAGAGTCTTCGGCCCAAATGCGTTTTCAGGAGCCATTAACATTATTACGAGTTCTGAAGGAAGTTCGGGCCTGAAACTTGATATTGCAGGTGGGCAGCACAAACTGGCCGATTTAAATGTTTCCGGAAATATCAAATCAGGAAACTGGAATCAGTTTGTGGCGTTTAACCGAATGTCGTCTGACGGATACATTGACAATACCGATTTTAAAATCTGGAATGGATTTTATCAGGCAAAATTAAACACAAAACCCGGCACATTTGACTTTCAGCTTGGAAGAACAAACAAAGCATTTGGCGCAAACAGCTTTTATACAGCCACCTATCCAAATCAGTTTGAAGAAACCAAAACTACTTTTGCTTCAATGAAATTCGAAACCGGCACAAAAATCCATTTAACTCCTTCAGCTTACTGGCGGCGCCATCAGGATCGGTTCGAACTTTTCAGGAGCGAACCTGCCAGCTGGTATGCAGGGCACAATTACCATTTGACCGATGTTTTTGGCAGTAACCTGAATGCGTGGTTCTCTTCGGTATTCGGAAAAACCGCGTTCGGAGCCGAAATCAGGAGCGAAAATGTTTGGAGCAATGTTTTGGGCGAAGCACTCGCCTCCCCTATCGATGTTCCGGGCGAATCCGGAAAATTCTTTACTAAATCATATTCGCGCACTACTATTTCCTATTTTACCGAACATTCAGTTTACCTGAAGAAACTTTCGATTTCGGCCGGGGCAATGGCCAACCGTATTTCTGATCTTGGGTTCGGATGGAATATTTATCCCGGACTTGATGCCTCGTTTGCAATTTCGGACAATGTAAAACTCTATGGATCTGCCAATTCGAGCCTCCGGATGCCTACATTTACCGATCTTTTTTACAATGGCCCAACCAATATCGGAAATCCTGAACTGAAACCTGAAAAATCAATTACTTACGAAGGTGGAGTGAAACTTACTTTTAACGGCTTTTTGGGACATGCCGGAGTTTATCACCGCCGGGGCAAAGACCTTATTGACTGGATTCGCGAAAACGAAACAGAAAAATGGCAGACAAAAAACCTGACCAGTATTAATTCAACCGGAATTGAGGTAAGCGGCGACTTTTTTCCTGAAAAAGTCTGGGAAAAACCGGTTTTTATTACCAAATTCGGTGTAAATTACTCATACACAGAATTGAATAAAAACAATTACAATGTATTCTCTTATTACGTTCTCGATAATCTGAAACAAAAGCTCGACATCGAACTCAATCATAAAATCTGGAGCAAGCTGAAAGGTTCGTGGCGGGTAAGCTATCAGGATAGAAACGGGATGCGTACACAAGCAGAACCTTACGAGCCTTTTTGGCTGGTAAATACACGAATCATGTGGAAAACTCCTTCAACTGAAATATACTTACTGGCAGCCAACCTGTTAGATACTAAATATTTCGATTTCGGAACAATAGAGCAACCGGGTCGCTGGATTAGTATCGGAATCAGTCATCAGCTAAGATTATAGAGCAATCAGCTTTTTTTACTTCGGGGGAAAGTGTTATCTTCGTCCACTGAAAAATAAATTTGAACGTATGTTAAAAGGAATATTAGCAATTAGTGGTCAACCTGGACTTTTCAAAATGGTGACCGAAGCAAAAAACAGCATTATTGTAGAATCATTGCTGACAGGCAAGCGAATTCCAGCCTATTCAACCTCCAAAATAAGTGCCCTGGCCGATATTTCGGTATTTACTGAAACAGGTGAAATTCAGCTAAAAGAATTATTTAAAAGAATTCTGGAAAGCGGGAAAGAAATTTCGCCAAAAGTTTCACCAGCCGAAATAAAAACAATTTTTGAAGAAGTAATTCCGGAGTACGATAAAAGCAGGGTTTATGCTTCCGATATGAAGAAGATCATTCAGTGGTATCAATTGCTGAAAGAAAAAGACCTGTTAAACGAACCGGAAGTTGAAGAGGAAAAACAGGAAGAAAAAGAATCAGAATAATAAAATTGAAAGAACCGCACCGAAAAATGCGGTTCTTTCAATTTAAAACAATCGTAACTGACTTTGATCCAGTTTGGTTTCTTTCAACGCTTTTCGCGCCAAAATCATTTCAAAAAGTTTAACAGTTGCCAACGCATCGCCAGCGGCACGATGCCTTCCATTAATGGAAATACCTAATTCGCCGCACAATTTTCCGAGCGAGTACGACCGGTGTCCAGGCAAATATTTCCGCCCCATCCTCACTGTGCACATTGTTTTCCTTTGGTAATTGTACCCCAAACGATTAAATTCCTCCTGAACGAATTTATAGTCGAAACTAACATTATGAGCCACAAAAATGGTATCAGTAGTCATTTCCACAACTTTACGGGCAACCTCGTAAAAGCGGGGAGCCGATCGTACCATTTCATTATCAATTCCGGTAAGGCGTGTGATGAAATCGGGAATATAGCATTCAGGATTAATGAGACTGCTGAATGAATCAACAATCTGAAAGCCATCGTGAATATAAATAGCAATCTCGGTTATTTTACCAGTCTTCGAAGCCTGGCCTGTCGTTTCTATATCAATGATTGAGTACAAATTCTATATTTTCGGTAAAATTAAAACTTACGAGTCATCTGATGGCACTTTATTTGAAAAAAATTTGAAATTGGAAATTTCATTCATCCTCAGGTAGGGCATTTACTATTTCAATTGTATAATGATAACTAAGGCCTAAAAAAGTACCTTTAATTTAGTCTGATAATTCTAAATTCATTCTATAAAAAAGTCTTTAATGCTTTATAATTATATTTTATTACTATTTTTAATCCAGAATTAAACCATATTTAGTATTTATTGTTTCAAATTCAGAAGAATAAATCAAAGATATTTTTCTATATTTACATAAACCAAAATCGAATGATCATGAAAAAAACAATTCTACTTTTATTGATCCTGTCTTTTACATTAGGAGTAAATGCACAGACTGTTGATAAGAAATGGGGGCTTGGAGGAGGCTTTGGCGCATACGGAACACTTAAGAATGGTGGAATCGGCATTATGCCCGAATTGTATTTGAGTAAGTACCTCAATCCGAGGTTAGACATCATGCTTAAATCCGATTTTGGAGTTTATCGGACCGGATTGAAAAGCAATCTTGATTTAGTTAATCCATTTCTAAACCTGAGGTACAAACTTACCGACGAATCAAAGAATTTACGTCCTTATCTCTTTGCCGGACCAGGATTTTTGGCCGACAACGGAACCTCTGCTCTAAACTTCGATATGGGGCTTGGAGGAAAATACTATTGGAAAGAAAGCGCAGCTGTTTATTTAGAAGCCGGTTATATTCACGGACTTAAATCAACAGTTAAAACAATCACAGAAAGGGAAAGTCTCTGGAAGGTTACAGCAGGCTTTGAATTTGACTTTGGAAAAGCCAAAGATTCTGACATGGATGGCGTGTCGGACAACAAGGACGAATGCCCGAATACCCCTGCAGGTGTTGCTGTTGACGCAAAAGGATGTCCTGTCGATTCTGATGGTGACGGAGTTGCCGATTATATTGACGATTGCCCCACTATTGCAGGTTTAAGCTCGTTAAAAGGCTGTCCTGACAGTGATAAAGACGGAGTTGCCGACAAAGACGACGCATGTCCTGAAGTTGCTGGTCTTCCAAGTCTGAAAGGATGCCCCGATGCGGATGGTGATGGCGTAGCTGATAAAGACGACAAATGTGCCAACACACCAAAAGGATGGAAAGTAGATGCAAGTGGCTGTCCGATTGATACCGATAAAGATGGTTTGTTTGACGAAGAAGATGATTGCCCCACTGTAGCCGGCCCAAAAGATAACAAAGGTTGCCCTGTTAAGGAATTAACAGCCGAGGAATTAGAGGCTCAGAAAATGAAAGTAGCACCGGTTTATTTTGATTTTAACAAAGCCAGCTACTTTACCGGCGAAAAATCAAAAATTGATCAACTTGTTAATTTGCTGAAACAAAACAGTAATTACAAAGTGAACATTACCGGCCATGCAGATAATGTTGGAGCCGATGCTTACAACATGAATCTTTCAAAAAATCGCATCAATGCGGTTGTAAAAACAATCACCGCCAGCGGAATAAAAAAGAATCGCATTTTGTCGCAAAAAGCATTGGGAGAATCAAGCCCTGCAGCAACCAACGACACAGAAGAAGGCCGTGCGTTGAACCGCAGAGTTGAATTTAATGTAGTCAAATAATCACTCATTGTGTCGTCCTAAAAAAGCGATACAGATTTTAATAGAACAAAAATAATAGTTTAACCGATGGTTTCAAGGCTAGCCTTGAAACCATCG
>Ga0154413_1029_pt2 | contig 13050 bp, 12 predicted proteins | sample RifGroB2_FD_115917 | JGI IMG/M metagenome (GOLD analysis project Ga0154413, IMG submission 115917) | Bacteroidetes bacterium GWB2_41_8 | reverse complement strand
TGCGCTTTATCGCGCGTAAAAGCTTTGTCGAGGCTGGTGTATGGCAACAGCGGAACATGTCCTTCTTCCTGATTGAGCCCGATCATCTGCGGGTTTTCGATGTAGTAATACAGGTTTTCGAGGAAAGGTTTGTGCTGTGCAACCAACGATTGCAGACTGAAAACCAGCAAAAAGATGAATGTGGAGAATTTGATTCGATTCATAGGGTTTGGTTAAGTGTCAGAAATACAATTTTAATGAATTATTGATTCGTTTGCAAATTGACAATTTGAAATGAAAATCTTCTTTCATTCCATTTTTTTTCATTCTGTATCAGTTTTTTAAACTCAATTACTTTACCTTTGCCGCACAATAATAATAAATCCAAAATGGACGATTATCATTCGACACAGTCAATTAAGTTATTAATCCAGTAAACAGAGCCCGTCATAGTCTCTGTTTGTCGCAAAAACGGAGAAACTATGATTACTTATTGGGAAACCGGTAATTCCTTTACTCGTCTGAATGAATTCCAGCCAAATTGCTGGATCAATTCCCAGGAACTTACCAACGAAGAAGTAGAAATTTTAATCGGCGAATACAATGTGCCGCGCGATTTTGTAATGGACGTTTTAGATACCGACGAACGATCGCGTATTGAAGTCGAGGAAGATAAAGTGCTGATCATTCTTCGGGTTCCGCTCAACAATCAAAACAACGGAATTCCTTTCATCACCGTCCCACTGGGAATCATTGTTTCAGGCAAACAAATTATTACCATTTGCTCCCGAAAAACCGAAATTATTCCGTCGCTCATAAAGGCTGTAAACGACAACAAAATAACTGTCAGCAACCAGTTCGACTATGTTTTGCGCATATTCCTGATTTCGGCGGTTTGGTTCCTTCAATTCCTGAAAGAGATAAACGTGCAGACTGCCCTGATTGAAAAAGATTTGGAGAATGCTACCAAAAACAAGGAGTTGCACCGTTTATTAAGGATGGAAAAATGCCTTGTGTTTTTCATTACTTCGCTGAAATCGAACGAAATGGTTTTGGCGAAAATGCGCAACGGCCGAAATATGAATGGAATTGAGCACGACGAAGACCTGATGGAAGACGTAGTGATTGAAACCAAACAGGCCCTTGAAATGGCAAATGTTTACAGCGATATACAAAGTGGAATGATGGATGCGTTTGCTTCGGTGATTTCGAACAATCTGAACGTGATTATGAAGCAACTCACTTCAGTAACAATTATCCTGATGATCCCGACTTTGGTGGCCAGTTTATACGGAATGAATGTTCCAAACGGATTCGAGAATTCGCCCTTTGCTTTTACTTATGTAATCGCCATTTCAGTAACATTGGTACTGGTTGGTATATTTCTGTTTAAATGGAAAAACTGGTTTTAAGATAGATTGCCTGAGTTACCAAAACTTTGGGATTTGCCACGAAAACTGTAGAAATATAACCGCAGCCGCAAGCAAATACAGGAACAATTCGCCCCAGAATTGCCGTTTCATAAAAATAAAATAATTCGAAATCAGGTAAGTTAACGGAAGTGCCAGAATTACAATAATTTCCTGCGAAACAGCAGGATTGGCCGCAATGAGTACAATAGAAATCAGGAAAATCCAGAAAAACACTTTGAAGAATTTCCGGGAGCTGATCCGTTTATCGTCGTACTGCGACAAAAGGAAAAAACTGCCCAGCAATGTCAGCAAAAATAAAAACCCGATATAAATCTGAATAGAAAGATTATCGCGCAAAAAAGTCTGTTTGGAGGTAAAATTCATTTGAAGTGTATGCCACAATTCATCTTCCCGACCTGCAATGAAAAAATAGGTAAGTGCAGCCAGCCACGGCAAAACAAACCCGATGGTGCTTAAAATATACTCGCGCCAGTTAACTTTTTGCTTTATAATGATGAAGCCAAACCAAAGAACCGGGAAAAAGAATACCAGATTGAGATAAAACAATGAACCGACAGCCAAAAACACACCGGCATCGAACGCGTTAGAATGAATGATTTCCTTGTCGAAAGAGCTAAAAATCCGGTCAATAGTCAATACAAGAAACAAGGTGGCCGGATAAACCGGATGCATGGCATGTAGATCGGGCATTCCACTGGTAATCAGAATAAAAACACACGGCGGAAGGAAGGTTCGCAGCTTGATAAATGCATACTGAACGTTCAGTTTTAAAATCAGGAATGACAGAAGAATGGTGAAAATAAAAGCAAAAATATGGTTCAGCAAAAGACTTTCCCCCAGTAAAATACTCAACGGTTTGTAGAGTATCATCATGTCTTCGCCAGCATAAAACGGGAATGCTTCAACCTGAACGAATGATCTGATCCACAATGCCAATGCAAAAATTGGGATCAATAAAAAATGGTAAGGCTGATTCGATTTTAACGCTTTAAGCAGCATATTTACTTGCTAAAAAAATTGATGTTCCCTACTGATATAAATCTTTCACTTTTTACCTCAAATCGAAACCCAGATCTTTTCGGTAATATTTTCCTTCGAAATCGATTTTCTCCGCATTTGAAAAAGAGTTTAAGAGAGCTTCGTCCATCGAGTTACCGTACGAACTAATGGCAATTACGCGTCCACCATCGGTACAAACTGCACCGTTTTTAAAACTTGTTCCGGCATGAAATGCGAAACTGGTTTCAACCATTTCCAATCCACTGATCACTTTTCCCTTTTCGTAAGGCCCTGGATATCCACCGGAAACCAGCATCACTGCAACAGCGTTTCTTTCGTCTATTTCAATTGTTTTTTCTGCCAGCGTACCATCTGCCGCGCCAATCAACAGATCAACAAAATCAGATTTAATCCGCAGCATTACAGCTTCCGTTTCCGGATCGCCCATCCTGACATTGTATTCAATTACCATGGGCTCGTTATCGCAGCTGATTAAACCGAAAAATATAAATCCGTTGTACGGAATCTGATCCTTTTTAAGTCCTTCAACTGTTGGCCGGATAATCCGCTCTTCCACTTTTTGCATGAATACTTCATCAGCAAACGGAACAGGCGAAATTGCTCCCATTCCACCGGTATTCAGACCCGAATCGCCTTCACCGATACGTTTGTAATCTTTGGCTACCGGAAGTATTTTATAGTCGTTTCCGTCGGTAATTGCAAAAACAGAACATTCAATTCCGCTTAAAAATTCCTCGACCACCACTTTTTGGCTGGCCGCGCCAAACTGGCCGTCCAACATTTCTTTCAGCGACTTTTCAGCCTCGGCAAGATCGTCGATAATGAGAACACCCTTTCCGGCAGCAAGTCCATCGGCTTTTAAAACATAAGGTGCTTTCATGGTTTTCAGAAAAGCCAGCCCTTCGGAAAGTTTACCGGCAGTAACCGAGCAGTACTTTGCAGTCGGAATCTGGTGGCGGATCATGAATTCCTTGGCGAAATCCTTGCTTCCTTCGAGTTGGGCTCCAAACTTTTGCGGACCAACAACTTTAATATTTTGCAGGCTGCTGTCAGCCAAAAAATAATCGTGTAATCCTTCGCAGAGCGGAACTTCAGGGCCAACCAGCACAAGGTCAATCTTATTTTCAATTGCGGCCGTTTTCAAACCTTCAAAGTCTGAAACTCCAACCGGAATGTTGGTTCCCAGCAACGAAGTTCCGGCATTTCCCGGAGCAATAAATAATTGGTTCAGTTTGGGCGATTGCTTAATTTTCCATGCCATCGCATGTTCTCTTCCTCCTGAACCGACAATTAAAATATTCATCATTCTGCTTTATTTTTTTGCTTATACGGAATAGCTTCAAAACGATATCCCTGTTCTTTCATCCATCTTATTGAGAGCGGCAATGCTTTCCGAAGGTTATTTTCTGCTTTTACTGAATCGTGAAATGTAATAATTGACCCGGGTCTCACAAAACCAGTCACATTTTTCAGTACGCTTTCGGGACTTATCCGCCGGTCGTAATCGCACGAAATCAAATCCCACATAATAATCCTGAATTTCTTTTTCAGGTAATTGTATTGCGATACTTTGAGCCAACCATGCGGTGGCCTGAAAAGATCTGAATCGATATATTTTCCGGCCAGTTCAATGTTCCTGAAAAAATCCTGATCATCCTTTTTCAATCCTTGAAAGTGGCTGAAAGTATGATTTCCGACTGAATGCCCGTTCTCTATAATTTGCCGGTAAACTTCAGGATATTTCTGAACGTTTTCGCCTACACAAAAGAAAGTCGCTTTTATTTCTTCTTTTTCAAGCAGCTCAAGAACCCACGGAGTTACTTCCGGAATTGGTCCGTCGTCGAAGGTGAGGTAAACAATCCGGTCGTTTTCATTAAATCTCCAAACAGCGCTTTTGAACAGAGAAGTAAAGAATCCAGGCAATCGTACCCTCGGATCGTAACATCTCATTACTTGAGCGAACTGTATCTTTCTATGTAATTGTTAAACGAAGTAGAAACCTCTTTCAGCAATTCCGGTTGGTCGTTTCTCGAGCTTATCATACTCATTTCCCTCATGAAGTACAGGATTCGCTGAATTTCGTCGTCAACCGAATTTCTCATCGGTCTTTTCAGTTTGAAAAAGTAATCCAGTTGTTCTTTGTAGCTATCCATGATGGTAGTGATAATCTCTTTTCCTTTTTGAGCCTGACCTGCCTTAAAGTAGGTTTCAGCCATCATCATCGAAAAGTAATTGTAAGGAACGGTATTGTGTGGAATCAATTCAGTACAACGATCCAGAACTTTTACCGCCTTTGTGTTGTCGCCTTCAGCAACAAGCGTGCTTGCCAGTCGGTCGAAAGTGTTGCGGATATTCTGCATCATCCGGCCATTATTTTCATCGATGTAAACTTTCGGATCGTTCATGTTTCCCCATTTGAAGTTTTCCATGACATTCGCATACATCAACCGTGAATTAACCCTTCCGAACGAAATACCATCCGAAGGTGTTTTTATCGGAACAAGTTTGTAAGCAAGCCCTTCAAGCTGGAAATAATCCTGAAGATTCAGGTATTTATCGCGCCCAATGGTAATTGCAAAATAGATCGGACGTTCCCAGTTGTTGTTGGCAATCATATCAAGCACCATCAGCTCGTCTTTGGTGATGTAATGCTTTCCGCTGAAATCAATGGTGATGGTATCAACAATTTTGTCGTAATCCTGCGGTTCAACCACTTTATTCTTGATCACGGCAGCTTTGTCAACTACATAAAACAATTTTTTCGATGGAATGTATGCTGCATTGTCGGCCTGTTCAAGTTTAGTGCGGGGGTTGTCGTCTTTTACAAATTCGAGTGCTTTTTTAAGCTCAACCGATCCCTTAAGTCGTGGGTCTTCCATCAAATAAACCACATCGCGGTTACCCTGAACGTATTGATCGTGAACAAAACTGATCGGAAGAGGATCAGACTCATAAGCTTTGCTCTTCATTTGATCGATATACCAGTCGGTTTGGAAATAACTGAGGTTACAAACCCGCACGTCGGTTCTTACGCCTTCTACTTCCTGATTATACCAAAGCGGGAAAGTATCGTTGTCGCCATTGGTAAATATAATTGCATTCGGAGCACACGAATTCAGGTAATTGGCTCCAAAATCGCGGGCTGTATAACGGTTCGAACGATCGTGGTCGTCCCAGTTTTCGGCTGCCAGTAATACAGGAACCAAAAGAAGCGACAATCCGGCTGCAACGCTGGCGCTGGCAGTATCAGGAACAAATCTTTTTAGCCCTTCGTACAGTGCCAGAACGCCAATTCCAATCCAGATTGTAAATGCGTAGAACGACCCTGCATAAGCATAATCGCGTTCACGTGGCTGAAGCGGCGACTGATTCAGGTAAAGCACAATGGCCAAACCTGTCATAAAAAACAGCAGAGTTACCACCCATAAATCTTTTCGTCCTTCAGCGCCACGGTTGTACATGAAAACGATGCCGATAATTCCGAGGATGAAAGGAAGTAAATAGTAGGTATTGTTGGCTTTATTGTTTTTAAATTCGGCAGGCAAGGATTTCTGGTCGCCCAATCTCGAAGAATCGATAAAGTTAATTCCGGTGAGCCAGTTGCCGTTCATCCGTTCTCCCTGGCTCTGAATGTCGTTTTGACGTCCCGAAAAATTCCACATGAAATACCTGAAATACATTTGCCCCACCTGATACCTGAAAAAGAAAGTCAGGTTTTCGCCAAATGTGGGTATTTGTATTGTTTTTGACTGCCCCTCCTCGTCGGTAATCTGAACTTTCCGGCCCTGAACACTTCCCCACTGCTTATAAGCCTCAATGTGACTATCTTCGCGACTGTACATGCGTGGAAAAAGCGTGCTGAACCTTGAATCGAAAACCGGTTTTTGGCGCATATCGGCAATAACATATTTGCCGTTTTTCTGAACATAATAAGGCTTGTCGTCAACGTAAGGAGTTTGTTTGTCGAGCGGAGAATTGTAATAGCGGCCATAAACCAAAGGTCGGTCGCCATATTGTTCGCGGTTCAGGTAACCGAGCAGCGAAAAAACATTGTCGGGGCTGTTCTGATCCATTGGAGGATTGGCCGATGAACGGATTACAATCATCGCAAAAGATGAATAACCAATCAGAATAACAACCACGCCTAATAAAACAGTGTTCCAAAGAATCAGTTTCTTGCGCACAGTGTAAAGAATTCCGTAAGCAATTCCGGCTATCAGTAAAATTGCATAGATAATTACTCCTGTATCGAACGGAAGCCCAAGCCCGTTAACAAACATTAATTCGAACCAGGTAGCAACTGTTATTACTCCCGGAATAATTCCATACATGATCACACCGAGAATTACAAGCGATATACCGAGACTCAGCAGGATGCCATTGCGGGTAACTTTATATTTGCGGAAATAATAAACAAATACAATGGCCGGAATAGCCAGAAGATTCAGAAGGTGGACTCCGATTGAAAGCCCCATCAGGTAGGCAATCAGTATAATCCAGCGATTCGCATGTGGCTCGTCGGCCGAATCTTCCCATTTCAGAATTGCCCAGAATACGAGGGCTGTGAATAGCGACGATGAAGCATAAACTTCGCCTTCGACTGCCGAAAACCAGAATGTATCGGAAAAAGTATATGCCAACGCACCAACAAAACCGGCACCAAGAATAGCGATAGTTTGTCCGGTAGTATATTCGCCGTCGGCCTTAATTAGCTTTTTTGCAAGATGGGTGATGGTCCAGAAGAGGAACAAAATTGTGAATGCACTGGCCAGCGCCGAAACGGAATTAATCATCACCGCAGCATTAGCCGGACTTCCGCCAAGAATAGTGAAAAACCGTCCAAGTATCATGAAGAAAGGAGCGCCGGGCGGATGGCCGACTTCCAGTTTAAACGAAGTTGTTATAAACTCACCACAGTCCCAGAAGCTGGCTGTTGGCTCAATTGTTAACAGATAAGTAACGGCGGCGATCAAAAAAGCGACCCAGCCAACAACATTGTTCAGTAACTTAAAGTTTTTCATTTCGAGGCCATTTTAACGCTTGCGAAGATAGTACATTCTTTCAAATCAGGATAAACGATATTAACAAAAAAGCCCCCCGAAAAACGGAAGGCTTTTGTATTGTGTCAAATCCAGTTCCCGGCTATTCGCCAAGATTGAAACGTACAAACGAGGTAACCGTAAGGTCTTTGTCTGTACTTTTCAGGAAATCTTTAACAGTTTGTTTGCTTTCTTTAATGAAAGCCTGGTTGAGCAAAGTGCTTTCTTTGAAGAATTTCTCCAAAGCGCCTTGTGAAATTTTGTCGAGCATAGCTTCTGGCTTGCCTTCCTGACGGAATTTTTCCTTGGCAATTTCCAATTCTTTCTCAACAACCTCAGCAGGAACAAAATCTTTGTCAACAGCTACTGGGTTCATAGCAGCAACTTGCATCGCAATGTCTTTTGCCACCTGGATTTCAACACCGTCTTTGTTAAAGCCAACCAAAGTTGACAATTTGTTTCCGGGGTGAATATATGCAACCACTGTTTCTGCATCAAGTTTAGCGTAGAATGGCAAATCAAGTTTTTCGCCAATAACACCAGTTTGTTCAATCACGTGGTTTTCAACAGTACGGCCATCAAGAACGATTGCCTTTACAGCATCCAGATCAGCGGCATTGTTTGCAATGGCTGCATCCAGAATTCTTTCGGCAAATGCTACAAACGCATCATTTTTAGCTACGAAATCAGTTTCGCAGTTCAAAACAACGAGTGCACCCATTTTTCTTGATTCATTTATTTTTGCTAGAACTACTCCTTCAGTAGCTTCTCTGTCAGCTCTTTTACTTGCAACCAGTTTACCTTTTTCACGGATGATATCGGTGGCGCGGTTAAAATCGCCTCCTGCTTCAGCCAGGGCTGTTTTGCAATCCATCATGCCAGCTCCGGTTGCTTTACGCAACTTCATTACATCTGCTGCACTAATTTCCATAGTATTTTCTATTTAATAATTGTTGAACGATTACTCATCAATTTCTTCATCCAGATCTTCATCCTCATCGTCTGAATCTTCCTCGTCTAATTCATCTTCGAGGACTGGTGAATCATATTCGTCAGCAACTTTTGTTCTTTTGCCTTTTACTTTCACTTCTTTTTCGTCGCCTTCTTTGTCGCGGTCAACTTTGCGTTCCGAAAGTCCTTCCTGAATTGCGTCAGTCATTACTTTTACAATCAGGCTGATTGACTGTGAGGCATCGTCGTTTGCGGGGATTACGAAATCAATTCCTTCAGGCTGCGAGTTGGTATCGACCATTGCGAAAACCGGAATACCCAAACGTTTTGCTTCGGCAACCGCAATTTTTTCTTTCAATACGTCAACAATGAAAAGCGCAGCGGGAAGACGGGTCAGGTCGGAAATACTTCCAAGCATTTTCTCGAGTTTTGCACGCTGACGGCTAATCTGAAGTTTTTCGCGTTTTGAAAGAACATCCCATGCGCTGTCTTTGGTCATTTTGTCGATAGAAATCATTTTCTTCACTGCTTTCCTGATAGTAGGAAAGTTGGTGAGCATTCCACCGGGCCAACGTTCAGTAACGTAAGGCATGTTTACGCCACCAACCAATTCAGCAACAATTTCTTTGGCTTGTTTTTTTGTGGCTACGAATAAAATTTTGCGGCCCGATTTTGCAATTTGTTTAATCGCATCGGCTGCTTCGTCAATCTTTACGATTGTTTTTTGAAGATCGATAATGTGGATTCCGTTTTTCTCCATAAAAATATACGGAGCCATGTTTGGATTCCACTTTCTTCTCAGGTGACCAAAGTGTACACCTGCATCCAATAAATCTTGAAAATTTGTTCTTGACATCTTTTTACTTTTTTTAAAAATAATCTCTTAAAAAGCAATCGCTAAGTAGCCCCAACCCTTTGCAGGGCGGGAGTCTGAGCAATTTAGATCTAAAAGCAGAATATTTTTTGTAATAAAAATACTAACGTTTTGAGAACTGGAATCTTTTGCGTGCTTTTGGCTGTCCCGGCTTTTTGCGTTCAACCTCACGTGGATCTCTGGTCAGGAATCCGGCAGCTTTTAATGCTCCCCTTGATTCAGGATTGATTTCGATCAATGCACGTGAAATGCCTAAACGCAATGCTTCTGCCTGTCCGGTGATACCACCACCATCGAGGTTTACATTGATGTCGTACTGGCCGGCAACACCTATCAGATTCAACGGTTGCAAAACAACATACTGCAGGATTCCGGTTGGAAAATAGTCATTCAACTCTCTGTTATTGATGGTTATTTTTCCTTTGCCGTCGCTGACATAAACTCTGGCAACCGCAGATTTCCTACGACCTAACGCGTTTACTACTTCCATTAGTTACTATTTAATTGTATTTAAATCAATTAATTGTGGGTTCTGGGCTTCCTGTTTATGCGTTGATCCAACATATACTTTCAGGTTTCCGTAGATTTTACTTCCCAGACGGTTTTTTGGCAACATCCCTTTTACTGCTTTTTCAATCAGTCTTTCGGGGTATTTGGCCAACAACTCCGATGGAGTTTGTACTCTTTGTCCTCCCGGATAGCCTGAATAACTCAAATAAATTTTGTCATTCAGCTTATTTCCTGTCAGACGCACTTTTTCTGCGTTGATGATAACAACGTTATCACCACAATCAACATGAGGGGTGAAACTTGGTTTGTTTTTTCCTCTCAGAATTTTGGCTACTTTACTGGCCAAACGACCGAGAACCACATCTGTGGCATCAACAAGAACCCACTCTTTTGTTACCGTTGCTCTGTTGGCTGATACGGTTTTATAACTTAGTGTATCCACTTGCTTTTTTTTAATAAATTAAACACTAACTCGCATTAAATTAAATTTCAATCTTTTTTGAGTACCGTTATTTATCAACCCGGAATTGTTGATAAGATCTGCACACTCAACATTTTCAGTTATTTACATGAACTGCAAGTAAGGACTATAATCGGGACTGCAAAAGTATTTTCTTTTTTTTAATTTGCAAGCACTAATTGCAGTGAATCTGGATTTTGAGACAAAGATTTTTCAAAATTTAATACTGAAAGCTACCACGAAAGTGGATAATCTTATATATTCATCTCCTGAAATTTTTACCTGCACCTATGATTAACCGCCTTTCTTCTGATTTTTTCCTTCGCGATGTGCTCGAAGTTGCTCCCGATCTGATTGGAAAAAAACTGGTTCGCCAATTTAAGGATGGAAGAATTGAAAAGTACAGAATTACCGAAACCGAAGCCTATCGCGGAGCCGAAGATTTGGCATGCCACGCCAGCAAAGGACGAACACCCCGCACCGAAGTGATGTTTGGCGAAGGTGGAACCGTGTATGTTTACCTTATTTATGGGCAGTACTGGATGCTGAATCTGGTAACCGGCCCGGAGAGCGATGCTTCGGCAGTGCTGATTCGTGGTGTCGAAGGTTTTCCCGGACCGGGGCGCGTTGGACGTGAACTTCAGCTCGACCGCTCGTTTTATGGCGAAAGCCTTATCACTTCGTCCCGTATTTGGGTGGAAGACGCCGAACTTGTTTCTGAAATTCGTACTTCGAAGCGCATCGGGATTGATTATGCCGGAGAATGGAAGGATAAATTGTGGAGATTCTTTATATAATCGTGAAATGTTTAATAGGGTGGATTTAGCGGTCCGAATGGGGTTTTGCTTCTTTCAATACGGTCGATAAGATAGCGAACTTTTTGCGTGAGCGTGTTGAAAAATTTGAACGATTCTTTTTGTGCCGCACCGCTGATGAGCGTCGATTTCTGAATTGCATTGCTGATCCATTTCATCGATTCGTTGCAGAAACCAGGATTGGTTGTAGCCATGCTGTTGATTGTGTACAACTTAACCAGGCAAGTTGTTGCTCCGTCCTGCCTGGTGATCACAAAATTATTTTCGAGCTCTATGCCGCTTAGGTACAAGCTGTAACCAACTTTCTGTTCTGATAGATTATCTTTAAGCCCGCGATTCGACCAGCCTTTAATCCGTTCGATCATTTCAAGTAACTGCGAACAAAGCAGCAAAGCTTCGCTGGCCGAAGTAAAATGACCGCTTTCAAAATAATAGTCAATCAAACGAAGAATGGCATCAAAAGTACCTTCAGTCCAGATTTCAACCGATGGGATCACAGAGTAAGCCGTTGTCAGTTCCTTGTAAATACCTATCAGCTCGTCATCTTTCATCATGTTGCAAAAATCGCTGAAGTTGCCCGCGAAGGCGCCGGTACTGTTCGACCATGCAAAAACCTTGAACAAGGTAAGTTCGGTAAACGGCAGGAAGTGGAACATCGGAATATCGATGGCGGTAAAGAAAACTTCTTTTTCATTTGCTTTTGCCAGGTTGGTAAACACCACGAGCAATTGCTTCATGTACTGCCTGTAAACATTGGTATTATTCAGGTCGAGCGGTACATAGTTAAATTGCAGGCCTGGCTGTTTGGTTCCGATAAGGTTATCGAACGAAACATTAAAATGACCGCAAATTTGGGATAATTCATCAATGTCGAGGCGTTTCTCGCCTCTCATCCGCCGATATACAGCGTCGTTACTAATGTTCAGCAAATCAGAAAGTGTATCCACCAGACTTGTTTTGCCTGTTACCCTATTCTTAAGTTGATTGAACAGTAACTGTTGTAAATCAGCGATTTTTTTTTCGTCCATTGTAATAATTTGCAAGAAATGATTTGCCGAAAACGAGAATTATATGATTAATAATTGCCGAATTTAGTAAAAAACGCCAAATATCAGCATGATTTTACCGCGTTTGCCCAATAATTTGCGGAAAACAAAAAAGCTCGTAAAATCACTGTTGAAATTCAATTTTCGCAAGAATTCAGGCTTACTACTTTTGAGATATAAATATCATCTTCCCTGTTTTTCACTCACACAAGTCGTCTCCACCCAGGCGACAATGTGTGAGAAAAGCGGGAAAAGTCATTTACAACTCACACATTTAAAATCAACACTATGAACGTATTCAAAAAATCACTTTTCTCGCTCCTGCTTTTTGTGGGCAGTTACAATTGCTTTGCCCAGGAAATAAGCATCCGGGGCGGGCTAAACCTTGCGAGGTTTGTTTATGAAAATCATGATGGGAAAATTGACTATGATGGCATCAAATCGTTGTCCGGGTTCAATTTTGGACCAATTTTAGAACTGCCATTGAAAGGAAAATTCAGTTTCGAAACTGGCATACTGGCAACTACAAAAGGACGTAAAATTACCGGGACAAATGAATATCTCTTTAAAGACAACTTGCTCTATTTAGAAATACCTGCTTTGTTAAAAGCCTATTTTTCTCTAAAAAATGCTAGAGTATTTGGAGTTGCAGGCCCCTATGCAGGTGGAGCAATTTATGGTAAAAGATATGGTGAAAGCATAGAAAACAACGTGCTAAAAAAAGTAAAGGCAGATATCCACTGGGGTAATAAGCCAAATGAATATGATCGTTTTGATTTTGGACTAAAATTAGGAATTGGAACTAAAATTAATCGTTACCAATTTGGAGCACAATACAATATTGGACTTAAAAATTTCTCAAATGACGATGACTTAATACTTCGTCATAAAACTTTGGAGTTCTACTTTGCTTATAAAATCAA